>ERZ791659.1433-NODE-1433-length-12534-cov-2.27703_pt1 | contig 12534 bp, 7 predicted proteins | sample MGYA00510053_ERZ791659 | MGnify/ENA primary metagenome ERZ791659 (study PRJEB30046, sample SAMN00715192) | human gut metagenome | study: EMG produced TPA metagenomics assembly of the A metagenome-wide association study of gut microbiota in type 2... | reverse complement strand
CCGGGGAAAGTTGGGGATTTGCTTTTTGGGGACGAGCCGCTGCACGGACTCGATACGTACAATCGCCGGCGGGTGAAAAAGATTATCGAAGCTTTTTGCCGTCGGCAGGACAAGACGATGATTATGGTAACCCATTACGAATCGGAACTTCCTTCTACCATCACCGACCGCCTTTTTCTGAAAAGAAATCGTTGAGCGTGACGGGCGGCAACGCCTGTTTGGGGGTATGTTGTTGTTTATCAGTGGATTAATCTTTTTCTGTGGCGCATGGTGATATACACTCTGTTATCTTTTAAACCAACGCCTCCTGCCTTTCAAACCTACGGTCCTTTGGTTTAAAAGGCAGGCATGCCCGTATGCGTGATGGGTGTCCTTCGCCGAAACGGGCTCCACTGATGCCCTTAGCCGTATCTTGCTTTACATCGTTACCTCATTTTCTTTCTGATTTCGGAAGAAGATGATCCGGAACTTGCTGCCTTCGGGTGACTTCCGAGTCTCGGTTTCTATATCCGTCCGGTTATTCATCGGTTTGCCGTTAATGCTCAGAATCACGTCATTGGCTTGCAGGGCGGTTATTCCCTTTTCGACCTGCACTACCAGTATACCTCGTATTTTGTCGAGCCCCGTGGCCGAACGTTCTCCTTCGGTCGACACCTCTTTCAAGGTTAACCCCTTCCACGAATACGTCTGTACCGTCTCCGGTTTTTCTTCCGGAATTTTGAAAACCGGCAATTCCGGAGTAGCCGCCAAAGCTTTCAGGTGTGGGCATTGTACGCCGAAATGCTCCATATCGAAATTCCGGAAACCCGTCTTCAAGGCAGGCGAATTTTCTCTTACCCGGTAGTCTCCTTTTTCCGGAGTGATGAAGAGCGGATCACCGTAAAGTGAATGAAGGTCCGTCCCTCTCTTTTGCGCCTGCTCCAGTCCTTGCTCGGTGACAAAAAAGTTAGTGTCTGTTTCCTTTCCCCATTCTTTTACCTGAATGGGGCGATAGGGAGTCGTGACGATGTTGTGACGGAAAATGTCTTGAGAGTTTGCAAACCAAACGTGCGGATGGAATGTGTTGTTGACCATAATGTTGTTTTCCACCGTTCGCGCGAAGCCTTCGCGCAATTTCAATCCTCCGTGTAGGCAGAGGTTGTTGTAGATGTGATAGTTGGAAGAACCGTCGTCCAGATCGATGTCCCATCCATGGTCGCACCTCCAGCGGTTGTTGCGGATGACAGTCGTTTCGGTAGCGTCCCGAAATACCATTTGAGGATGTTCTTTTGCGAACTCATCCATCACATTCCGGTCGGGATGCCAATAGCGGTCGCGTCCCCAGGAGTTGAAGGAACCGTGGTCGCCTGTCTCGAGTACGGTGTCGAACACATCGTTTCCTTCTATCATATGTCCTCCCCAGGTACCTTCACTGACGTTGATACCGGCACGGGGCAGATCGTAAATGCTGTTGTTGCGGATAGTGATTCGTGCGGACATAGATAGCTGGATACCGGCTCCCTGCTTTTCTGTCTCTCCGATCGAGTGAATCAGATTGTCGTCCACCAGGCAGTCTGAGGGATAGTTGGGGGTGAGGGGGCCTGTACCTTTATCCATCTCCTCCCAGGTTTGCGACTTTCCGTACTCGAACAGGGGAGAGCGGACAGCATCCGGAGAGCCGACAAAGCAAACGGCACTGGCTCCTACACGGGTGATGTGATTTTGGCTGACACGGTGGTTGCGGTTATAGTTGGAGAAGAAGATGGCATTGCCTCCTACGTCGTACAGGCAACATCCGGTCACGGAGCACTCTTCGGCGTTTTCAATCATCAGGGCTCCTCCCCGGTAGATTTTCCAGTCACTGCGCAATAGGGGTTCGTCGGTCTTCATAAAGGTGCGCAGGGTTTGTGTCAGTTCTAAATGGTCTACGGATACGTGACGGACCGGACTTCCGGGTTTCCCTTTCAGGACGAAGAGACTTTCTACCTGCGGCACTTCGAACAAGGCGGTTTGCAGATTGAGTTCTCGTGGCGGATAGAAATAGAGTGTATGGGTTTCTTTATCAAAATACCATTCCCCTTCGGCATCCAACTCTTCAAAGATGTTTTCTACCATGCGGTAAGTGTCGTGCATACCCATCTGGCGGTTGTTCTGAAATCCGCCTTTCAGTATCAGTTCGCCCTTGGCGTCTTTGCCTTCGATGCTGTATTGGTAGCCTCCCCATTCTCTGCTGTGCATGGCGTGCAGATAACCTCCCGCGGGGTTGCTCCAGTTTTTCACACGTTCGGGCGAGCAGGCGTCAGCTGCATATCCGTTGAAGATGCGTATATTCGGATCAAAATTCGGATACCGTGCCGATATCTGTTTTTTTCCGTTCACAAAGAGCTGGTCGGGGATCAGCTCTTCTTCCACTTGGGCCTGCATGATACCGTTTTTATACTCTTTCCAACACAGGTTCCGGAGTATACGCGAACCACTGATGACCGCCTTTTGTCCGGGATACGAAGAAAAACGGACCGGATGTTCGGGTGTGCCCGAAGTCTCGTTTGTGATAAGAATCGGAGTGGACAGGTAGTTGGTGCCTTCGCAGTAGATGGTGATGGAACGCCGGCCGGCCTGCCGTGAGGCCTTTTTCCAGGCATATTCTAAAGTAGCCATTGGCTTTGCCGCTGTTCCGGGATGATGGTCGCTGCCCGAAGGTGATACATAGAGTGTTATCTCTGTTTGGGCGGATAGCAGACCGGATACGAATAGTAGTAATGGAAAAAAGAGCTTTCTCATGTGTTGTTCATTTAGGAATTAAATAAAAAGGTTACTTACAGTGCACAAAGGTAACTTTTCTCAGCATACTTCAGCATAGATATTTAGAAAAAGTTTCGTGAACTTTGTACTCAGTACAAATGTTCTATAGTAAACACCTAAAGAAAGGAGAGTTGAATGAAAAAGATTGTATTGCTCCGTCATGGAGAAAGTGCATGGAACAAAGAGAACCGTTTTACCGGTTGGACAGATGTCGATCTGACAGAAAAAGGAATTGCCGAAGCTTGTAAAGCAGGCGAACTACTGAAAGAGAATGGATTTAACTTCGATAAAGCTTATACGTCATACCTTAAACGAGCGGTGAAAACGCTGAATTGTGTGCTCGACCGGATGGATCAGGACTGGATTCCGGTGGAGAAGAGTTGGCGTCTGAACGAGAAGCATTATGGCGATCTGCAAGGATTGAATAAAAGCGAGACGGCTGCCAAATACGGTGACGAACAGGTGCTTATCTGGCGCAGGAGTTATGATATAGCTCCCAATGCCTTGTCGGAAGACGATCCGAGAAATCCACGTTTTGAGAACCGCTATCGGGAAGTGCCCGATGCAGAACTTCCCCGGACGGAATCTTTGAAAGATACCATCGACCGCATCATGCCTTATTGGAAATGTATCATTTTCCCGAATCTGAAAACCGCTGATGAAATTCTGGTGGTTGCCCACGGCAACAGTTTGCGGGGCATTATCAAGCACTTGAAGCACATCTCCGATGAAGAGATCGTGAAACTGAATCTGCCGACTGCTGTTCCTTACGTATTTGAATTCAGTGACGAACTGAATCTGGAAAAAGACTATTTCCTGGGTGACCCCGAAGAAATCCGGAAACTGATGGAAGCGGTTGCCAATCAGGGAAAGAAAAAATAAGATAAGAGGAAACCCCTCATTACGGAATAAAAATGAATATTATTCACCACAGAGTACACGGAGGACACAGAGTTTTAATCTCTTGTTTATTAAGATGTTTAAGAGAAAGATATTCTCTGTGTTCTCTGTGTACTCCGTGGTGAATAAAACTCAAAACCATTACAATTATGAATAAAATTATAGAACTATTGGGTAATCAGGCTGAATACTACCTGAACCACACTTGTAAAACCATTGATAAATCACTGATTCACGTGCCGTCACCGGATACGATCGATAAGATATGGATCGACTCGGACCGTAACATACAGACCTTACGCAGCTTGCAGACTTTGCTGGGACATGGTCGTCTGGCAAATACGGGATATGTGTCCATTCTTCCTGTCGACCAGGATATTGAGCATACAGCCGGAGCTTCGTTCGCTCCGAATCCCATCTATTTCGACCCGGAAAATATTGTAAAACTGGCCATTGAAGGCGGATGTAATGCCGTTGCTTCTACTTTCGGTATTTTGGGGGCTGTTGCCCGTAAGTATGCTCACAAAATTCCGTTTGTAGTGAAACTGAACCATAATGAACTGCTGTCTTATCCCAATTCGTATGATCAGGTGTTGTTTGGCACCGTCAAGGAGGCATGGGAGATGGGAGCGGTGGCTGTGGGAGCTACTATCTATTTCGGTTCCGAGCAAAGCCGTCGTCAGTTGGTAGAGATTGCCGAGGCTTTTGACTATGCGCATGAATTGGGCATGGCCACTATCTTGTGGTGTTATCTGCGCAACAATGATTTTAAGAAAGACGGGGTAGACTATCATGCTGCCGCTGACCTAACCGGGCAGGCAGACCGTCTTGGAGTTACCATTAAAGCGGATATTGTGAAGCAGAAGTTGCCTACTAATAACGGTGGCTTCAAAGCAATTCATTTTGGAAAGACAGACGAAAGAATGTATACCGAACTGACTACCGATCACCCGATTGATCTTTGCCGTTATCAGGTAGCCAACGGATATATGGGACGTGTCGGTTTGATTAATTCCGGTGGCGAATCACATGGAGCTTCCGACTTGAAAGACGCTGTTGTTACGGCGGTAGTGAATAAACGTGCCGGTGGTATGGGGTTGATTAGCGGACGTAAAGCTTTCCAGAAACCGATGAAAGAGGGAGTGGAATTGCTCAATGCCATCCAGGATGTATATCTGGATGCATCTGTCACCATTGCTTGATTGAGTTTGATTGTTAGAATGGAGAATGGGGTATGGCTGTGTCGTACTCCATTTTTTATTCAGTGAAGTTATATTCGGATAAGAAATATGCTGGGTCCGAAAGGGTGTAGCTATCCGAGGCATAGGGTGTAGCCATGTACTCCGGATGGTTATACCCTATGCATCGGATGGCTACACCCTATTGCTTTTTCCTTATTTTCTCTTTATACTGAGTCGGTGTCTCTCCTGTATATTGCTTGAATGAAGTACTGAAATAACGGGATGTTGTAAATCCTATTTTTTCCGCTATCTCTGTAAAGGTGAGATCGGTGGTTGAGATCAGTTGGATGGCCTTTTCCATGCGGAACTTATTGATGTAATCGTTGGCGCCCATGTTGGTCATGGCCTTTAACTTGTTGTAGAGTGAAGCACGGCTCAATCCCATTTCCGTACAGAGGAAGGTGACGTCCAGTTCGGGACTGTCCAAGTGGTCGGTGATTAGCCGGTTCAGTTTTCGTAGGAAAGTCTCGTCCGGTTGGCTGAGTTCGCTCTTTTCCTCTTTGGGTATATTTTTAATGTCGGTGTCCGTTTTACTTTTCTCTCCATTACGGAGCCGGTTTCGTATCAGCTCTACGATTTGCAGTTCTCTTTCACCCGTCTCGGTGAACGAGGGGAGGAGTTCGTTGCTGACATTGACCAGGAATCGGATTTTTTCTTCATATTCCTGTAACTCCCGCTCTTTTAGTTCCCATTTCAACCGGTTTTGCCTGCGGCGCAGAATGGTGAGAATGACGGCAGCAATGACACCCGATGCAATAAGCAATACACAGATGATGAACCATCCGCTCCGGTACCAGGGAGGTAGTATGGTGAGTGACAGGATAGGACGGAAGGGAGTCCAGTCGCCATTCTTGGTACTGCATGCGGCCAATATCCGATATTTGCCTGCCGGAAGTGAACGGATAATCAGTTCCGGATCGTACGATTCAATCGGTTCGCCGTTCAATCCTTCTATCTGATAACGGTATCTTTTTTTACGGAAAATATCTTGTTCGTGGGACATTATGCGTAAGGTTATGGTCCGGCTGTCCTGCGGGAGGGTCAGTTTCTCCGGCTGTCCTGTTATCTGGTTAATGGCCGGCTCACCGTTTATGTATACGTCGGTCAGTTCCACTTCCGGAAAGTCGGATGGAGCTGTCGAAAAACGGTTATCGATGCAGAGCAGTCCGTTTGCGCCTCCCATATAAACTTCTCCCTTGCCGGAGACAAGCCGGGGCTTTGCCAGATATTCATTCGGAATAACTCCGTCCGATTCGCCGAAAAGGATGAACTTCCGGGATTGCAGCATCCAGGCAAACAACATGTGGTCTGCCCCGATCCATACTTTTCCCCGATGATCGCAAATGACCGAACTCACTTCACCGAACAGGGAAGTTGGCAACGGATGATACCGGTTGGTCGACGGCGTATACTGTCCCAGTCCGGTGTTGCTGCCAATCCAGAAATCACCTTTCTCGTCCATCGAAACAGAATATAATAATGTATCGCCCGTACAGCTGAAAAGTCTTTTCAGACAGTTGTTTGTCCGGTCCAGTTCGTAGAGGGTACGGCTGTCGTTGAGGTAGGTGAAACGCTCGTTGTGGGCAATGGCATTCATGCTGCCGGCAATCTCCATACCTTCTTCTTCATTCACTACGCGTATTTTCTGCGAGCCGGTGTCGTATCGGTAAATATGTCCTGCCAGCAAGAGGACGCTGCCCGGTTCGTCCTGATAGACATTTACCGCCATTCCGCTGTAGTAGAGATATTGTTTGAGGCGGGGATGGTCGATGGTCAGTAACTGTTGTTCTCCATTCGCTTTGTTGTAAACAAACAATCCTTTTGAAAAGACAGAGAGTAAGAGTGTTTCCCGGGTGAAACCGGCGATAGAGACTACTTTGTCTCCCCAGGTAGACCGGTCGTGACGGAACTCTTCCGTGTCGGGGTCAAGACTGTTGATACCTCCGCCGTCTGTACCGATCCAGATCCGTCCGTCCGATTCGTCCTGATAAAGACTCAGTACGGCGGGATCACTCAGCCCTTTGCTACTTCCGGGAAAGACATCGGTATAGGTCTTCATGGATACTTCACGGATATTGATCAAACCCTTGCGAATGCTTCCGGCCCACATGTTGTTATAGGTATCGTTGTAGAGCGATAGGATAGAGTTGACGGGAAGTGAATAGTTATCTCCGGGGATATGTTCAAGAACGCTGATCTGATGGTTGTCCGGACGTATGATATTGATACCTCCTCCGTCTGTTCCTACCCAGATGTGCGAGTCCCGTTCGGCTATGCTAAGCACCACGTTGTTGCTAAGGCGGGAGTTTGCGGTAGTGTACGAGGCTAACAATCTGCCTTCGGGACTGAAGCAGCGCAAGCCTTCATTGTAGGGGGCCACCCAGATGCGGTTGTGCGAGTCGATCAGGAGTGCCATGATCTCTTTCCCACAGTCGAATGGAGGGAGACGGCGTTCTCCCGAACGGAGATTGATCAACCTGAGACCTTGCCACCGGCTGCAACATAGCAGCGTCTCTTCGTCCCATCGGCTGATGGCGGAGATGGCGAAGTAAGGGTCGGAACTGAAGTCCAGCAGAAGTTTTACGGAACGGTTTTCATAATCGTAACGATAGATGCGGTTGCGGCCGCCGAAGATCACCCCCTGTTCCGTCAGGCAAGCGGAATAGGCGAGGATGGAATGTCCCTGTTCGTCTTGTGGAGTTGTAAAATCGTCGCTTTGCCTGCGATACTGCGCTATTCCGTCATCGGTCAGTACCCAGATGTTGTGTTGATTGTCTTCAATGATCTGATGGATGTAATTGTGTGGCAACGAGTGCGCATCTTCTTTCCGGTGGATATATTTCTTCAGCTTTTCTCCGTCGAACCTTCCCAATCCCCCATTGGTGCCTATCCATACGAAACCTTTGGGTTCGGTATAGACACATCGCACGGTAGAAGGGAGTCCCTCCTTCAGGGAAATCTGTTTATAGTAGTAATGGCCGGCTTTCAGCGGGAGGCAGCAGACTGCCAGAAGTATGGTCAACCAACAGAGAAGGCCGGTATATGGGTTGTTTTTCATGGATGCATATCTATCACGTTAACGGCAAAAGTAACAGTTTGCATAGACGTGACCAAAAAAATGGAAATAAAATCTTATCTTTGCCGAAATGAATAACATTAACCACAGAGTACACAGAGTCCCATAGAGCGTATCTTCTATGCTTCCTTCCTCTATGGAACTCGGTGTGACTCTGTGGTGAGCAAATCAAAACACTATGAACAAGAGATTATTATTCCGTTTAGCTCCCGGTTTGTTGGCCGTTGTGCTATTCTGTGCCTGTCGCCCCGCAGTTATCGAAAAGGGGAATCTGGACGTAATTCCTCAGCCGCAAGAGATTGTCCTTGCCCAAGACACTACACCTTTTGTTATCAACCACAGTACTACGATCATCTATCCGGCAGCTAATGAAAAAATGCATCGTACTGCCGATTTTCTGGCTACCTTTATAAAAGAGATGACCGGAACCGAAGTCCGTGTGTCCGATAAAGAGAAGGGCAGTAACGCCATTATCCTTGCTGTAGATACGACAATGACTCACCCGGAAGGTTATAAACTTGAGATCACCCCCGAGAAGGTTCTTCTCACCGGAGGCAGTGAGGCCGGAGTATTCTACGGTACCCAAACCATTCACAAAGCCCTTCCGATTCTGGAAGGACGGAAAAGTGGCGGCAGCTCTTCCTGCCGGGACGGTTACCGACTTTCCCCGTTTCCGTTATCGTGGATTCATGATCGACGTAGGTCGCCATTTCTTCCCCGTCAGCTACCTCAAACAGATGATTGACCTGATGGCATTGCATAACATCAACTATTTCCATTGGCACCTGACCGAAGACCAGGGGTGGCGAATTGAAATCAAAAAGTATCCCAAACTAACGGAAATAGGTTCCAGACGAGATTCTACCATTATTGACTGGGAAACCAAGAAGTTCGATGGAAAGCCTCACAGTGGTTTCTATACACAGGATGAAGCCCGTGAGATTGTCCGTTATGCGGCCGATCGCTTCATTACGGTAGTTCCCGAAATAGACCTTCCGGGACATACTACAGCCGCTCTGGCTTCTTATCCGGAACTGGGTTGCACGGGTGGTCCCTATAAGGTGCTTTGTTCATTTGGTGTATTTTCCGATGTGCTTTGTGCCGGTAACGAACAGACACTTCAGTTTACTAAAGACGTGTTGGACGAGATTATGGATATTTTCCCTTCCGAATACATTCATATCGGTGGAGACGAGTGTCCGAAGAGCCGTTGGGAGAAATGCCCTAAATGTCAGGCTAAAATTAAGGAACTGGGTATCAAAGCGCTGCCTAAACATTCGAAAGAGAATCAGTTGCAGACCTATTTCATGTCTGAGCTGGAGAAAGAGATCAACGCCCACGGACGCCGTATGTTGGGATGGGACGAAGTATTGGAAGGCGGTCTGACCCCGAATTCTACCATCATGTCATGGAGGGGTATTCAAGGAGGCATCGAAGCTGCGCGCCAGCATCACGATGTCATCATGACTCCTATCCAGCGGCTCTATTTCAGCAATCCGCGCATTAATAAGATGACCGGATTCGAATGGATGAATCGTGTATATAACTTCGAACCTGTTCCTGCCGAACTGACCGATGCCGAAAAGAAGTTTGTAATCGGTACTCAAGGTTGTATCTGGACGGAGTGGACTGCCGATTCAACCAAGATGGAGTGGCAGATTTTACCTCGAATGGCTGCTTTGTCCGAAATACAATGGACATTGCCGGAACATAAAAATTTCGACCGTTTCATGGAACGTCTGCCTGAGATGTTGAAGATTTATTCCGACCTGGGGTATGGCTACCGGAAAGATGTCTTTGCGGCAGATACGGTGGCAGTGAAGCAATAACTGCAAGTTATTAATAATTATAGAGGGCACAGAGATTTTCTATTAAAAGAAATTATCTCTGTGCCCTCTGTGTATTCTGTAATGAAGTAAAATGTTTCTTCTTATTTTTCTCCCGGTAACAGTGGGAAATTAGGATTCGGCACATGTGCAGCCTGCATGATGCCTTTCAGTTCGGCCACTTTTTCCGGGAACTGGTTCAGTACATTGTGGCGTTCCGACGGATCGGAATTCAGGTTGTAGAGCTCGAAATACGGGTTTTTGCCGCGAACGTTCATGTGAACTAACTTCCACGGGCCTTTACGTACGGCCTGGCGTCCGTTCATCTCCTGGAACTCAAAATACAGATATTCGTGTTCTTTCTGTCCTTTGCGGTTTTCAAGTAGTGGTAACAGGCTCACACCGTCCATCTGTTGGTTCTTGGCTTTCGGGTTCAATATTTCACGGAAAGTGGGCATTACGTCCCAGAACGAACACATGAAGTCGGTTTGGGTGCTGGGTTGTACACGTTCCGGCCAAGAGATGATCATCGGTACACGGATTCCTCCTTCGTAGAGGTCGCGTTTATATCCGCGCCAGATGCCGTTGCTATTGAAGAAGTCCGGATCGGCTCCGCCTTCCATGTGCGGTCCGTTATCGCTGGCAAAGATGATGATAGTGTTGTCATAGATACCCATATCTTTCAGCTTCTGTACAATCTGGCCTACATATACGTCGAGGCGGTAAACCATGGCTGCAAACGTTGCGTGAGGGTAGAACTGAGAGCAGTATCCGCCTTTACGGAATGCCGGGTTACCCGGTTCGGTGCCATGGAAAGGCTTCTCGGGATACTTGCCGCGGAACTTTTTGATAATGCTGTCTTCGGGCACAATCAGTTCGGCATGAGGGATGATGGTAGGATACCACATGCAGAACGATTCTCCGCTTTTTCCCATCCGGTCAAGGAAGTCGAGTGCCTTTGAGTGGATCAGGTCTTGTGAGTAAGTACCTTTGCCATACTGCACATCCAGTGTGTTGTCTTTCAACTCTACTCGTTTGTCATTGTCCCACAAGTGATCGGGATAGTAGCTGTGTGCCAGCAATTGGCAGTTGTAACCGTAGAATTCGTCAATTCCCTGTTTTTTCGGATCGCCTGTAGAGCCGATGAATCCCAGTCCCCATTTACCGAAAGCGCCGGTTTTGTATCCTGCGTTCTGAAAATCGTGGAAGATGGTCTGTGCATCTGCCGGCAGAGGGAATTGTCCTTCCGGATCGAGTTCGACGTTACCACGGATAGCCGTATGTCCGCTATGAGTGCCTGTCAGCAGGCAAGAGCGTGAGGGGGCACTTACCGTTGTTCCCGAATAACATTGGGTGAAGCGCATTCCTTCCTGGGCCAGTTTGTCGATGTTGGGAGTTTCGAACTTCTCTTGTCCGTAGCAACTCAGGTCACCGAATCCGAGGTCGTCGGCCAAAATGAAAACTACGTTCGGCTTTTTGGGGTCCTGAACTTTTTTCTTTTGTGCAAACGCTTGTTGTGTTCCGGCCATGCCGACAAGCAGCGCACTGCTGAGCAATAATTTTTGATTCATAAAAAGAGTTTGTTGATTAGGTTTGTATTTAGTTCATTCTGTATTGGTTTTGAGTTTTATTCACCACAGATTACACAGATTTCCACAGATAAATGATTTATTTCATTGAGAATTAGATTAAAGAATCTGTGCTAATCTGTGTAATCTGTGGTGAACTCGATTCGTTTCTATTCCATTTTGTCAGGCTTCTATGTCTGCAAATATACAAATTTCAGTTAAGACTCGTTCACGACAGGCTTCCGATTTTGTCTATCCGATGTTCAAAAACGTCTATAAATGCCCTTTTTATTCCATTATTAGACGTTTTCAGAAGAATCATAGTTGTTTTTGAACTCTATGGGGTGTTAAAACTCTTTATATTTGTACCACTAATTAATCCCTAATAGAAAAACTACTTTATGATGAACAACCTATCTTCCGGAATTCTCTGCTCGCTGACAGGTGCGGCGGCAGTAGCTTCTTTGGCTTCATGTGCCACAGGCAAACAGAAAGAAGAGCAAAAGCCCCTGAACATTGTTTATATTATGACGGACGACCATACGGCACAAATGATGAGCTGCTACGATACCCGTTATATGGAAACTCCGAACCTCGACCGTATTGCCCGTGACGGCGTACGTTTTACAAATTCCTTCGTTGCCAACTCTCTGAGCGGTCCCAGCCGTGCTTGTATGATCACAGGCAAGCATAGTTGTGCCAACAAGTTTTATGACAATACTACCTGCGTGTTCGACAGTGCCCAGCAAACTTTCCCGAAACTGCTTCAGAAGGCCGGCTATCAAACTGCACTCGTAGGCAAGTGGCACCTTGAGAGTCTGCCCTCAGGATTCAATTATTGGGAGATCGTGCCCGGACAAGGTGACTATTATAACCCCGACTTTATCACTCAGGACAACGACACCGTTCACAGACATGGGTACATTACCAACCTGATTACCGATGACGCTATCGATTGGATGGAGAACAAACGTGACGAGAGCAAACCGTTCTGCCTGCTGATTCACCATAAAGCTATCCACCGCAACTGGATGGCGGATACCTGTAACCTGGCTTTGTACGAAGACAAAACCTTCCCGCTGCCCGACAATTTCTTTGACGATTACGAAGGCCGTCCGGCTGCCGCAGCGCAAGAGGTGACA
>ERZ791659.1411-NODE-1411-length-12678-cov-2.11804_pt1 | contig 12678 bp, 11 predicted proteins | sample MGYA00510053_ERZ791659 | MGnify/ENA primary metagenome ERZ791659 (study PRJEB30046, sample SAMN00715192) | human gut metagenome | study: EMG produced TPA metagenomics assembly of the A metagenome-wide association study of gut microbiota in type 2... | reverse complement strand
CAATTCCAAAGACGGTGTTCGTTCCGCCTATGTCAATACCTACTACGTAGGGTTTTTCCATGTTTGAATTCATGATAGTTCGTTTAAAAGGGTTAGTTTATTAATAATTTATTGCACACAAATTACGTAAAGAAGATTGAGTCTACAAAATGTTTTTTTAAAAAACTTCACTCTGTTTGCAACTTTTCGTATCTTTCGTGCGTCTAATAGGAGAAATTATAAGAAAAGCCAAACTAAATAAAAGAAATTGTGATACACCTCAAAGACATTAACAAGACTTACTACAATGGAGCTCCCCTCCATGTGCTCAAAGGTATCAACCTCGACATAAAACGTGGAGAGTTCGTTTCTATCATGGGAGCATCAGGATCGGGAAAGTCCACCTTACTAAACATACTGGGCATTCTTGACAACTATGATACCGGTGACTATTACCTGAATAACGTACTGATAAAAGACCTCAGCGAAACCAAAGCTGCAGAATACAGAAACCGGATGATAGGATTTATCTTCCAGTCCTTCAACTTGATTTCTTTTAAGAATGCTGTGGAGAATGTAGCCCTGCCACTATTCTACCAAGGGGTAAGCCGCAAAAAAAGGAATGCCCTGGCATTGGAGTATCTGGATAAGTTGGGGTTGAAAGATTGGGCGCATCACATGCCAAACGAGATGAGTGGCGGACAAAAACAACGCGTTGCCATTGCACGCGCATTGATCTTCCAACCCCAAATTATCTTGGCTGACGAACCGACCGGTGCGCTGGACAGCAAGACTTCCGTCGAGGTAATGCAAATATTAAAAGACCTCCACAAAACGGGAATGACCATCGTAGTAGTGACACATGAAAGCGGTGTAGCCAATCAAACGGATAAAATTATTCATATCAAGGACGGAATCATCGAACGGATTGAGGAGAACCTCGATCATGATGCATCTCCTTTCGGCCAACACGGAATAATGAAATAAGAAAAAAGAAAGGATTTACGATTAGACAATTGGCAATTTCCGATTAAAAATAGTCTTTGTTTGTTCATCTCTTTCCCATCTCAAAATATAAACCGATAATATCAATCGTAAATCGTAAACGTACCTATGGACTCAAAGATTAAACAATGGTCATGACCATAGGGAATAAATCTAAATAAAATCATGTTTGACATTTGGCAAGAAATATATGGTACCATCAAACGGAACAAATTGCGCACATTCCTCACAGGATTTGCCGTAGCATGGGGCATCTTTATGCTTATCGTACTGTTAGGGGCAGGCAACGGACTGATCCACGCGTTCGAACAATCGTCTTCGGAACGGGCCTTGAATTCTATCAAGATATTTCCCGGGTGGACTACCAAATCGTATGAAGGGCTGAAAGAAGGACGAAGGGTTAAGCTAGATAACAAGGACTTAGATATAACCAAAGAACAGTTCCAAGAAAATGTAATCGAAGTCGGTGCAACCTTATATCAAAATAGTACCAATCTAAATTTTGGTAAAGAATATGTCAACCTAAGACTAACAGGAGTATTCCCGAATTTCCCGGAAGTAGAAACGGTAAAACTATCCAAAGGACGGTTCATTAATGAGATAGACATACGACAATGCAGGAAGGTGATTGTTCTCAATACCAAAACAGCCGAAATCCTTTTCGATAAAACTCATACAGAACCTATCGGACAAAACGTAAAAACAGGGGGGATTATCTATCAGGTAGTAGGGCTGTATAAAGACCAGGGAGACAACAGTTCAAGTGATGCATATATTCCTTTTACAACTCTACAACTCATTTATAATGAAGGAAATAAAGTAAACAATATCATTTTCACCACCAAAAATCTGAAGTCAATAGAAGACAACAAGGCTTTTGAAACTCAATACCGCAAAGTATTAGGAGCCCACCACCGCTTCGATCCTACTGACGAAAGTGCCATCTGGATATGGAACCGGTTTACCAATTACCTGCGCAACATGGGAGCCATGAATATGCTTCGGATAGCTATTTGGGTGATAGGTATCTTCACACTGCTGAGCGGAATTGTAGGAGTCTCGAATATCATGCTGATTACCGTAAAAGAACGAACCCGGGAATTCGGCATCCGCAAAGCATTGGGAGCAAAACCACGGTCTATCTTATGGCTCATTATCGTAGAGAGCGTTGCAATCACTACTTTTTTCGGATATATAGGAATGGTCAGCGGCATTGCAGTAACCGAATGGATGAACAGCGCTTTCGGAAACCAGCAAATGGATAACGGTATGTGGTCGGAAACCGTATTCTCTAATCCGACGGTAGATTTGGGAATTGCCATACAAGCCACTCTGACATTAGTCATAGCAGGCACTTTAGCCGGGTTCTTCCCTGCCCGGAAAGCAGTAACCATCAGCCCGATAGAAGCGCTCAGAGCAGACTAATAATGTGCCAATTATTCAATGTGCCAATATGCCAATGGAAAAAATTGGGAAATTAGGAAATTGAATAATTGAATAACAAATTAAATAACTAAGTAATTAACCGTGCACAGCCAATTGACACATTGGCAAATTAGCACATTGGCAAATTATTCAAGATGCGAATAGACATAGACACGTGTGAGGAAATCCTTATCACGATAACAAGAAACAAAACCCGGAGCCTGCTTACGGCATTCGGAGTATTCTGGGGTATTTTCATGCTCGTGGCACTCATTGGAGGCGGACAAGGTATGCAAAATGCCATGCAGGTGCAGTTTGAAGGATTCGCCACAAACTCCGGTTTTGCATGGCCGCAGAAAACAGGCGAGGCCTACAAAGGATTCCGTAAAGGACGCTGGTGGAGCTTAAATATCGATGACATCGAACGTATACGCAAAAATGTAGACGGGATCGAGCTTATCACCCCTTCCATTGCCCGTTGGGGCTCTAAATCGGTATATGAAGACAAAAAATTCGATTGTATCGTGAAAGGACTACATCCCGAATATGAAAATATCGAAGCACAAGATATTTCCCTCGGGAGATTTATAAATGATGTGGATATACGCGAAGCGCGCAAAGTATGTGTCATCGGGAAACGTGTGTATGAAAGCCTGTTTACACCGGGCACCGATCCTTTGGGAAAATACATTCGCGTAGACGGAATTTACTATCGTGTCATCGGATTATCGGTGGCAGAAGGAAATATCAGCATCCAAGGGCAATCATCCGAATCTGTTATATTGCCTTTTACAACCATGCAACGGGCTTATAACCTGGGACGTAACATAGAGTTGGCCTGCTTTACTGTCAAACCGGGTTTGAAAGTGACATGTATACAGCCGGAAGTAGAACGTATTATCAAAGAAGCACACTTCATATCACCGGATGACAAACAAGCCATCATGGTATTAAACACAGAGGCTATGTTTTCAATGATGGATAACCTATTCACAGGTATACGCATTCTTATCTGGATGGTAGGATTGGGTACTCTGTTAGCAGGAGCCATCGGGGTATCAAACATCATGATGGTAACAGTGCGCGAACGTACTACCGAAATCGGTATTCGCCGTGCGATCGGTGCCCGTCCCAAGGATATACTCCAACAAATTCTTTCTGAAAGCATGGTACTTACCACAATAGCCGGAATGATGGGAATCTCATTTGCCGTATTAGTACTTCAAGTGATGGATATGACCATCACCAGTGACAGTGGGAGGTCTTTCGGCTTCCAGGTTACATTCGGTTTGGCTGTGGGCACTTGTGCATTATTAATCACATTGGGCATGCTGGCAGGACTGGCACCCGCCTACCGGGCAATGGCCATTAAACCGATTGAAGCCATCCGTGACGAATAATCACAATTGGCAAATCAAAGAGAGATAAAAAAGAAAAATATAAAATCAAAAAATAAGACTAAGATGAAAAAGTTTCTGAAAATCACATTGCTGGTAGTCCTAACAGCCGGTATCATAGGGACATTTGTATTCCTGTGGATGAAATCAAGACCGAAAGTTGTTGTATACGAAACAGTAAACGCCGAGATCACCGATCTACAAAAAACAACAGTGGCCACGGGTAAAGTAGAGCCTCGCGATGAAATCCTCATCAAGCCTCAAATCTCGGGTATCATTGACGAAGTATACAAAGAAGCCGGACAGAGCATCCGCAAAGGTGAAGTGATTGCCAAAGTAAAGGTAATCCCGGAGTTAGGACAGGTAAACTCTGCCGAAAGCCGTGTACGCCTGGCGGAAATTAATGAGAAACAGGCACAGACGGATTTTGACCGCGTAGAGAAGTTATTCAAAGACAAACTCATCAGCCGCGAAGACTTCGAAAAAAGCGAAGTGGCACTGAAACAGGCGCGTGTAGAAGTACAGACGGCTAAAGATGCACTTGAAATTATCAAAGAAGGGATTACTAAAAACAGCGCTTCACTCTCCAGTACTTTAATCCGTTCGACAATAGACGGGCTGATATTGGATGTCCCGGTAAAAGCCGGTAACTCCGTAATTATGAGTAATACGTTCAATGACGGAACAACCATCGCTACGGTGGCCAATATGAATGATTTGATTTTTAAAGGTAAGATAGACGAAACGGAAGTCGGACGTATTCACGAAGGAATGCCTGTAAAACTAACCATCGGCGCATTACAAAATCTGACATTCGATGCCAAACTGGAATATATTTCTCCTAAAGGGGTGGAGGAAAACGGCGCTAACCAATTTGAGATAAAAGCAGCAGTATCCGTGCCCGACAGCGTACAAATCCGTTCAGGCTATTCGGCAAATGCAGAAATTGTGCTTCAACGCGCCCAACAGACCTTAGCAGTACCTGAAAGTGTTATTGAGTTCAGTGGCGACTCCACTTTTGTCTATGTGATGACAGATTCGGTACCGGAACAAAAATTCCAACGCAAACCAGTAACTGCCGGCATGAGCGATGGTATCAAGATAGAGATAAAAAGCGGCGTGACAGCGAAAGATAAAATCCGTGGAGCGGAGAAGAAAGATAAATAATAAAATCAATAACAGGAAATTATGAAAAAAGGACTTATTATATTCTCTCTTGCCACACTCTGCGTCACCAGCCAGGCGCAGGAAGGATGGACGCTACGCCAATGTATCGACTATGCCATCGAACACAATATCGAAATCCAGCAGACAGCCAATGAAGCTGAACAAAATGCCATAGAAGTAAATACGGCAAAATGGGCAAGGCTGCCGAATCTGAGCGGTTCGGCAGGGCAAAATTGGAGCTGGGGACGTTCACAGTCACCCAAAGACAATACATACAGTGATGTAAACAGTGGCAGTACACAATTCGGACTTAATACCAATGTTCCGTTGTTCACCGGACTGCAACTGCCCAATCAGTATGCACTTTCCAAACTGAACCTTAAAGCGGCAATCGAAGACCTGAACAAGGCTAAGGAGGACATTGCTATCAATGTAACTTCCTCTTATCTACAGGTTTTGTTCAATATGGAACTCAGTAAGGTAGCAGCCAGCCAGACGGAACTCAGTAAAGAACAATGCAAACGTATCATCCGCCTTGCCGAAGTAGGAAAGGCTTCGTCTGCCGAAGTAGCCGAAGCTAAAGCCCGTGTGGCACAAGACGAAATGAGCCTGGTACAAGCTGAAAACAATTACCAGCTGGCTCTGCTGGATCTAAGTCAGTTATTGGAACTGCCTACCCCCGAAGGATTTACACTCGCACAACCTGATACTGTAGTAAACTTCGCTCCGTTGACAGCACCGGACGATATATATACGGAGGCATTGAGCAATAAACCCGGTATCCGAGCTGCGCAATTCCGCTTGGAAGGAAGCGAAAAAAGCATACGCATAGCTCAAAGTAATTATTATCCACAACTTTCTTTCGGAGCAAGTATAGGAACAAATTTCTATACATTGAACGGTTCTGCCGAACACAGCTTCGGTTCTCAATTGAAAAATAATCTGAATAAAGGCATCGGATTCAATCTGAGTGTGCCATTATTCAACCGCTTGGCTACCCGTAACCGTGTTCGCAGTGCCCGGTTGCAGCAAACCAACCTTGCCCTGCAACTGAACAACACCAAGAAGGTGCTTTACAAAGAGATTCAACAGGCATGGTACAACGCTGTAGCTGCCGAAAGTAAGTTCAATAGCAGTATGGCAGCCGTTACTGCCAATGAAGAATCTTTCCGTCTGATGAGTGAGAAATTCGATAACGGGAAAGCCACTTTTGTGGAATACAATGAAGCCAAACAAAATCTAACAAAATCATTATCAGACAAAATACAAGCAAAATATGACTACCTGTTCCGCACCAAGATTCTCGACTTCTACAAAGGAAAAGCAATCGAATAATCAATAATATCAGTTATCTTTGCTTCATAAACTAAAAAAGACAAGTATATGAAGCAAAGATTTGAAAATAGCCAGTTTCAACTTAAACTTTTATATATCGGACAGCTCCTTATGGAATTCCCAATATGGTGCAGCCAATCAAGCCGAGTTCACAAGGCAACGTACAAAAATCCTTGCCGCCCTTAAAGCCATGAATGCAGATATATATGCTCTTTGCGAGGTTGGTGAAGGAAGAACGGCCGTACAAGATATAGTAAACGGACTAAATGAAGCAGAGGGAACGGATAAATATGCTTATATAGATAGCGGAGATAGCCACGAAAGTACCTACACTAAAAATGTATTTGTTTACAATACAACCAAAGTAACACCCTACAAAGAATTCCGTACCATCGGCTCGTACCTTAAACTCCGCCATGTGGCACAAGCTTTTGATCTGAAAGAGAATCAGGAAAGATTGATAATCTCATTAAATCACTTCAAATCAAAGTCAAGCGGTAACGGAAGCAATGCCGATCAATACGACGGGCAAGGAAGCTCAAATATTCAACGGCAATCCGAGACTCGTACACTCATCAATGAATTGAATGCCCTGATCAGCTATTACGAGGATCCGGATATATTGATATTGGGTGATTTAAACGCATACTCCAAAGAAGACCCCATCCGAATATTAACAAACGCTTCTTTGACAAATCTGCTCGAACAATTCTCTCCCCTGGATTATAGCTATGTTTATAACGGAGCTACCGGTTATCTGGATCATTCAATTGCTTCTATCAGCATGAGTAAACAAGTAACAGATGCATTCCCCTGGCATATTAACGCAGATGAACAAAGTAAATTCGGTTATAAATATGCTGCAGATTATTCTCCGGACCCATACCGTTGTTCCGACCATGATCCGATCATCACAACTTTGATGTTAGGACAAACAACAGGAAACGGTCATCAGGAAGTCACCGCCAAAAACAGAATTCAAATCTTCGGTAATCCCCGCGACGGTTACTTAACCTTGAAAGGAGAAAATATAAATAAGGTAGAAGTTCTTTCTGTCAACGGACAAATCATTGTCACGAATACGGTTCACCCATCCGAAAGTTATTTTATTCTGCCAACAGATGTTTTAGCTGAAGGATTCTATTTAATACGTGTATATAATGGAGGATCGTGTACCACGCTTAAAATTATAATTCCATAATAAAAGGCTTCGTATAACCTTTCGGAAATACGAAGCCTGACATTTCTTTCTATTTTTATTACAATATAGTTTAATAAGCAATGGCTATCAGTTCAAAATCATTGTCGCATTTATTCAAAGTATTCAAACTCCAGTCTTTCCCTGCTTCATTCCACTTGTAATTTACATATGCCACCGGCATATTATCCGCATTAAGCTCATAAACACTTTTCTCTACCGAATCAATGTAAGCTTTATGACGTTCATTCCAGCGGGCGTATTCCATAGTTATTTCATTGCCGCCATATAAATAAGTTATCTTAAAATAAGGCACCCATTTATCACGACTTCCATCCCATTTAAATGCTTCTTTAGCAGTCATTCTCTTCTGGTTATCATAAGAAAAATCGTATTTCATATGTCTGTAAAGAGAACCATCCATTCTATAAATCACTTTTGAAGTAACAAGATCACCATCTTTAATTTCATTAGTTACGAAGTTTTCTTCCTGAGCTTTCAACTCTGCATTTGTAATGCCTATAACTGCCATAGCTGCCAAAACAATCATTCTGAAAAATACTGTTGCTTTCATAATCGTATCTATTTATTTAGTTAAACTTTTTCCCATTTATACATTAGACGTATCTATTCATTCAAAGGTTGCATCATTTTCTGTTTTTTTTCTACTCTTTTTTGATGCTTGTCTTCATGTGTATGAATGCAAGTAATATGCCAAAGCAATAACGCACTGGTTATCAGTAATTAATCAAAAATCTAATATGTACGAAAATGAACACATGTACGCTTATATGCGGACAGTATACTATTTTTAATTATCTTTGTCTCCCGCTTTATGGAACAACAAAAAGAATATAGAAGTATCGTAAAAACCACTGCCCTCTTTGGGGGAGTGCAAGCTTTTCAAGTTCTGCTAACTTTGGTACGTACCAAAGTGGTAGCATTGCTTCTTGGAGTAGACGGTGTAGGATTATTAGGACTGTTGAATAATACCATAAGCATGGTGCAAAGCATTACAGGATTGGGGATTAATCAAGGTGGAGTAAAAAGTATATCTGCCGCAGGCAATCCCCAGAAGGCGGCACAAACAGCTTCTTTGGTGAGACAAATGAGTTTGTATGCCGGACTATTCGGTTCAGCAGTGATATTAACTCTTTCCCCATGGTTATCACAGTGGAGCTTCGGTAACCGGGATTTTACAGGAGCTTATATGTGGTTAGCCTGCACATTACTATTTGATACGCTAACGAAAGGCGAATTGGCCATCTTCCAAGGCTTCCGGCGTCTCCGGATTCTGGCACAAGCCAATTTAATCGGTGCATCCGCAGGCCTGTTAATCTCCCTACCTATATATTACATATGGAGAACAGATGGTGTGCCCCCGCCATTATCCTTTCCTCTATCTGCGGTTATTTCGCTACTTTACTATTTCGTGACAAGCAAAAGACTCCTCCCCTCCCCATCTACCAAGAAGGTAAAAGCATCATTACCATCGGAGCGATACTCACAATCAGCGGTTTTGCCAGTACATTAGTCAGTTATTTATTTAATATTTACCTCAGAAGTCATGGTGGTCTGCAAGATGTAGGTATCTATCAATCCGGGTTCGGGTTAATTGATAAGTATGTAGGTCTTATTTTTGTGGCAATGAGTACAGACTATTATCCGCGTCTGGCAGCAGTCCACACCCAAAACACGAAATTAAGTTCCATCATGAATCAACAGACAGTAGTATCATTATTGATATTATGCCCGGTAATTGCCATCTTTCTGCCTACCGCTCCTTTAATCGTACAGTTACTCCTTACAAAGTCTTTCTTACCAGTCATTCCCTTTCTGTCATGGGCTATATTGGGAATGATTTTCAAAGTAACTTCAACCTGTTTAGGATATATACTTATCGTTAAAGGAGCACATCGTTTATTTCTCGGTACCGAACTATTATCTTCAATAATCATTTTAAGTAGCAATATTATAGGATATACTTTAGCTGGAATCAAAGGTATTGGCATTGCTTTCCTTATTAGTTATATTTGTTATTTTATTGTAGTAGGCAGCATTTGCCGCTACAAATTTAACATTAAATTCAACAAAGAAGTTATTAGATTGTTTTTTTTCACAATGACAACTTCAATAGTCAGTTTTATTACAATCTATTATGGGATACCAATAAATCCATGGGCAGGATATACATTCTGCAGTTTATTAATATTAATAAACTGTGTTTTTTCTCTTAGAAGACTATGGCTACATATTAAATAAAACAATTATATTTGTATTCATGAATCCTCAATTAAGCATCATTATCCCATTCTATGGAAAAGCTGACAAGACTTTGTTGCAGTACTGTATCGATTCCATTAACAATCAAGCTATACCATTAGAAAAATATGAACTGATTATTGCAGATGGTAATGGAAAAAATTTAGGTGCAGGTGCAGCCCGTAATAATGGTATTCTTCAAGCTAATGGAGAATATATTCTTTTCGTAGATGCAGACGACTATTTATTTCCTAATTCTTTACTTCATTGTCTCGATTTCTTAGAAAAAGAACATCCTGATGTCTTATCTTTTAAGTTCCAAAAAGTAATACAAGCCAATCAATCTCAAAAAAAGAAAAAGTGTCGACATACAATATACACATCAGGAGCAGAATTTATGGCTAAATGCAATTTTATGGGAGCTGCCTGTATCCATTTTGTGCGAAAGGAACTATTAATAAAACATCAACTTTTTTTCCCAGAAAATACATATCATGAAGATGAAGCTTTTGTTGCTTTGCTATATTTTTATGCTCAAAAAACGATTATTACCAATTGGCATATATATGCATATTTTCAACATACTCAATCTATTACTTATCAAAGAGACGAGGAACAAGGGCTAAAGCACGTAAAAGATTTCTACAATATTTTATCCTATTTACGTAGCTTTTTAGAAACAGAGTACAAGGTGACTCCGCTTCAGCAAAAAGCTCTACAACGAAGAATACATTTTTTAACAATAGACTATATACAGCAACTTATACTTAACCGGCGTTCACTCTCTTTTATTCTGTCTGAAACAAAGAAACTTGCAGTAGACAAATATATTCCACTTCCAGCGAATAAATATTCTTGGAAATACACCATTGCTCAAACAATTATTAATTTATTAACGCATTTATGAAAATACTACTTCTCGGAGAATTCAGTAATTTGCATTGGACACTAGCGGAAGGACTTCGTAAGTTAGTTCACGAAGTATGTGTTGTCTCCAACGGAGACCGTTGGAGAAATTATCAACGTGATATTTCTCTCACAAGACAATCTGATAGTATATTAGACGGCATACAATATGTACTACAATTACTTCGTGTTCTTCCTCTATTAAAAGGATACGATGTGGTGCAATTAATCAATCCATGTTTCCTACATCTAAAAGCTCAAAAATGTTTGTATATCTACCAATACCTGCGTAAGCACAATAAAAAAGTTTTTTTGGGTGCTTTTGGAAATGACTTTTATTGGACCAGTTTATGTATGAAAACAAATGCCCTTCGCTATTCAGAATTCAAAATCGGAGATAAAGAACGCTATACTGCAAACAATCACAATATCCTTCAAGAATGCCTTTATGGGAATACAGCTTATACAACAAAAGAAATTGCCCAAACCTGTAACGGCATTATAGCTTGCCTATGGGAATACTATGTAGCCTATATTCCCTATTTTCCCGATAAAACGACTTTTATTCCCCTCCCTATCGATTACTCCAATATTACGAGCCGTGTACGGACAGAGCCTGAGAAAGTAAACTTTTTCATTGGCATCCAGTCTGCACGGAGCGATATAAAAGGAACGGATATTATGTATCCCGTCTTAAAAGAGATACAAAAAAAATACCCGGACCAATGTCGTATCACAGAAGCGATCGATGCTCCGTACGCGATTTATCAAAAATTAATGGATGATGCTGATGTACAATTAGACCAGCTCTACTCATACACTCCTTCCATGAATTCATTATTAGCCATGGCAAAAGGAGTGATTGTGCTGGGCGGCGGAGAAGAAGAAAATTATGAAATAATAAATGAAAAAGAGCTACGTCCCATTATCAATGTATATCCCTCCGAAGAAGATATCTTCCAAAAATTAGAATACATCGTATTAAACAAGGAACGTATTCCGGAATTATCAGCGCAAAGTATCGAATATGTAAGAAAACATCATAACTATGTAAAGGTGGCACAGCAATATGTTGATTTTTGGGAAGCACATTAAAAAACTGTACTCTCCTTTTTCTTACACAAACCGGTTCAGTGCGGTAATTACCGCATCGGCCTCTTCATCCGTCATCAGCGGAGACATCGGCAGACTGAGTTCTTCCCGATGTATTCGTTCAGTCACCGGCAATGACAGAGAGCTATATTCGGTAAAGGCTTCCTGTTTATGCGGAGGTATCGGATAGTGTATCTGTGCCTGTATTCCCTCCGCTGCAAGAAAGGCTTGCAATCTGTCACGACAAGAAGAAAAAACCGGAAAAATGTGAAATACATGTTGTTTCCAGTCATCGACAGACGGTAAAGTCAACAGAGGATTTTTAATTCCATCAAGATATCGGCAGGCAATATTTCGGCGTCGCTCATTATCGACATCCAGACGAGCCAATTTAAGCCGAAGCACAGCAGCCTGCAGCTCGTCAAGGCGACTGTTAATTCCCTTGCAAAGATGAACATACTTGGCAGAAGAACCATAATTGGCAATAGAACGTATCATCGCAGCAAGCTGTTGGTCATTCGTTGTCACTGCACCGCCATCTCCCAAAGCTCCAAGATTTTTTGCCGGATAGAAACTGAATCCGGCCGCATCTCCAAGATTCCCGGTACGTTTTCCATGATAAACCGCCCCATGCGATTGTGCAGCATCCTCCACAACTTTCAGACGATAAGATGCCGCTATATTCAATATAGGTTGCATATCAGCACATCTTCCATATAAATGTACGGGAAGTATCGCTTTAGTCCGGGAATTAATCAAAGTTTCTATCGCTTCGGGCGCTATATTACAGGAATCAAAAGAAGGCTCGCAAAACACGGGTTTCAGCCCGGCACGAACCACTGACAAAATAGAAGCAATATATGTATTGGCAGGGAAAATCAACTCCTCTTCCGGCCGCCTTTCTCCCCACGT
>ERZ791659.1404-NODE-1404-length-12724-cov-4.67511_pt1 | contig 12724 bp, 17 predicted proteins | sample MGYA00510053_ERZ791659 | MGnify/ENA primary metagenome ERZ791659 (study PRJEB30046, sample SAMN00715192) | human gut metagenome | study: EMG produced TPA metagenomics assembly of the A metagenome-wide association study of gut microbiota in type 2... | reverse complement strand
TCGATGGCATCGGGCGGGTCGAGGCGGCAGGGCTGCCCCAGCCGGGAAAATCGTCCTGTTTTTTCTGTCCCAGCATGAAACCCGACGAGATCACCGCCCTGCGGGAGCAGCATCCCGATTTGTTCCGCCGCGCCCTGGCGCTGGAGGACAACGCCCGGAAAAACCTGAAAACGGTCAAGGGCCTGGGGCGGAACTATTCCTGGAGAGAACGATTTGGAAAGGAGTTTTGCACACATGGCAACGGTTGAGAAGATTCGCAAAGACATCGAAAAGACGAAGGAGAAGATCTCCGCCCAGCAGAAGCGACTTCGGGAGCTGGAGGCGCAGCTCACCGAGGAAGAAAACCTGGAGATCGTCCGCATGGTCAAGGCGGTGCGCATGGACAACAAGGAGCTGACCGCCTTCCTGAAGGCCTACGCCAGCGGCCTTATCACCCTGCCCGACGGGATGATGGAGGCGGAGGCGGCGCCGGACCCCGACGACGAGGATATGAAAGGAATGGAGGACGGCGAAGATGAAGCGTAACAGAGTTTTCCGCCTTTTGGCGTCCCTGACGGTGGTGGTCCTGTGCATGACCGCCTTCTCCGTCACCGCCTTTGCGGGCGGTGGGGATGGCGACTACTACACGGGAGAGTCCGCCGAGACGACGCCGGAACCCACCGAGGAACCCGCCACCGGGGGCATGGAGCCGGAGGGCCAGCCCCTTACCCCGGAGGGCAACGCCACGCTGGTGGACGATTATTACGGCGACAAACAGCTTATCACCGTGACCACAAAAGCGGGCAACTATTTTTACATCCTGATCGACCGGGCCAACGAGGACAAGGAGACCGCCGTTCACTTCTTGAACCAGGTGGATGAAGCCGACCTGATGGCGCTGCTGGAGGACGGACAGACGGAGGAAAAGCCAGCTGCTTGTACCTGCACCGAGAAATGCCAGGCTGGTGCGGTAAATACCGCCTGTCCGGTCTGCGCGGTCGGCCGGAGGTGGAGCCGGAGCCTGAACCGGAGCCGGAGAAGGAGTCCGGCAGCGGCGGCGCCCTGGTGCTGATCCTGCTGCTGGCGGCTCTGGGCGGTGGCGGAGCCTTCGCCTACATCAAGTTCATCAAGCCCAAGCAGGGCGCAAAGGTCAGCGCCGACCCGGACGACTATGAGTTCGAGGACGAGGAATACGAAAACGAGGACATTCCTGAACAGGGAGAACAGGAGGAGCAGAATTGAGCAAATTCCTGGGTGTCACATCCAGGGCCGATGGCTATTTTGAAGGCGGCGGCTGGCTCATTTCCTGGTGCATTGGTCATCTGGTGGGACTGGCGGACGCGGCCGCCTACGATGACCGCTATAAGAAGTGGCGGTATGAGGACCTTCCCATCCTGCCCGCCCCCTTCCACTATGTGGTGTCCGAGGAAAAGGCTGACCAGTTCCACATTCTCCGTTCCCTGATGGAGCGCCCCGATGTGACGGAACTGGTCAACGCCTGCGACGCGGGACGCGAGGGCGAGCTGATCTTCCGGCTGGTCTATGAGGCTGCCGGATGTTCCAAGCCTTTCTCCCGTCTCTGGATTTCTTCGATGGAGGATGCGGCAATCCGGGAGGGCTTTGCCGACCTGCACCCCGGCGCGGACTATGACCCGCTGTATCAATCGGCGCTTTGCCGCCAAAAGGCGGACTGGCTTATTGGTATCAATGCCTCACGGCTCTTTTCGGTGTTGTATCATCGAACGTTAAATATTGGGCGGGTGCAGACGCCCACCCTGGCGATGCTGGCCGACCGGGACAGTAAGATCGTCCTGTTCCGCAAGGAGAAATACCATTATGTGCGGCTGGCGCTGGAGGGGGCCGAGGCGGTCAGCGACCGCATTGTTTCCCCGGAGGACGCCCAGGCCATCCGGGATGCCTGTGACGGGCAGCGGGCCGTGTGTGTATCCCTGGTGCGGGAGAAAAAGACGGAGAACCCGCCCAAACTGTACGACCTGACCACCTTGCAGCGGGAGGCGAACCGGGTGTTCGGTTACACGGCCAAGCAAACCCTGGACTACGCCCAATCGCTCTATGAAAAGAAGCTGCTGACCTATCCCCGCACGGACAGCCGGTATCCCGCCGGTATCTGACCGGCGACATGGCGGAGACCGCCTCCGTGGTTCTGCATCTGGCAGCACGGGTGACGCCCTTCGATGCCTGCCCGGAGTTTTTCCCCGATGTTCTGGCGCTGGTGAACGACAAGGAGGTATCTGACCATCACGCGATCCTGCCGACGCTGGAACTGGAGAAAGCGAACGTTCCGGGGCCGCCTGTGGGTGAGCGCAATATCCTTCTGCTGGTCTGCTGCAAGCTGCTGTGTGCGGCGGCGGAGCCTTTCGTGTATGAGGCGGTCACGGCCACCTTTGATTGCGGCGGACATACCTTCACGGCAAAAGGAAAGGTGTTCCGTTCCTCCCTGAAGGAGAAGCCGGAGGATGAAGATGCCGAGGGTGTTCTTCCCGCCTTGACCGAGGGGCAGGTCTTTGAGCCGGTCTCCGCCTCCGTCACCGAGCACTTCACTTCGCCCCCCAAGCCCTACACGGAGGACACCCTTCTGTCGGCCATGGAGAATGCGGGCAAGGAAGATATGCCGGACGAGGCAGAACGCAAGGGCCTGGGCACCCCGGCGACAAGGGCGGCCATCATTGAAAAGCTGGTGTCCGGCGGGTTCGTGGAGCGCAAGGGCAAGAACCTGATCCCTACAAAGGCAGGCGTTAACCTGGTCACGGTGCTGCCGGAGCTGCTGACCTCTCCCAAGCTCACAGCGGATTGGGAGCAGCGGTTGAACGAGGTGGCAAAGGGCCAGGCGTCGCCGGAGGACTTCATGGACGGGATCGAGGCAATGGCGGCGGAGCTGGTGCGGAAATACTCCCACATTTCCGAGGATGGGCAAAAGCTGTTCCAGCCGGAGAAAGAGACGGTGGGCCTCTGCCCCCGCTGCGGCAAGCCGGTCTATGAAGGCAAGAAGAATTTCGCCTGTTCGGACCGGGCCTGCCAGTTTGTCATGTGGAAGAATGACCGTTTCTGGACCAGCCGCCGCAAGGAAATGACCCGGAAGATGGCGGCCGACCTTCTGAAAAAAGGCCACACTTCCGTCAAGGGGATGTGGTCGGAGAAGAAAGGTTCCACCTATGACGCCGTGGTGATCCTGGACGATACCGGCGGCAAGTATGTCAATTTCAAGTTGGAGTTTCCCAAACGAAAGGATGGTGTGCATGGCAAAAAGTAAAACCGAGGTCAACTTCATGGAGCATTTGAAGCCGCTGCTCCCCGCAGGCGGTGACGCAAGCGAACTGGAGGCAGCGGCCCAGGCGCTTGCCGGACTTTCCCCGGAGGACCGTGACCTCCTGGCCGCTGTCCAGGAGTCTCCCTTCCGACTGACCACCCTGGAGCAGTTCCGGGAGTTTCCCGCGAATACCGAGTATTTCATTCTGGAGCCCAACATCCGCAAGGTGGAGGATGTGGGCTGGCGCTATCTGGCGCAGCATTTGGATGTCCTTCTGCCCCCGGAGCTGCTGGACGCCATTGATCCCGTTCCTTTCGGCAACCACGCCATGCGGGAGGAACAGGGGTGCTTCACCAGTAAAGGGTATCTCACCCTTTCCGGCGACGAGTGGGAGCATGAGCGTCCCAGGGAGAGGCAGACGGAGAAAAAGCCCTCCATCAAGGAGCGGCTGGAGCAGAGCCGGAAGGAATGTGCCAATCAGAGCAAGGCGCAGCCCCATCGGGAAAAGTCTGCGCCGGAACTGTAAGGAGGTGTCGTTATGCCCCATTATGACTATGACAAAGATTATCCCTTTGCCGCTTTCATCACCAACCTGGGCAAATATAACGAGGGTGCCCTTGTGGGCGAATGGGTGAAGTTCCCCACCACGGCGGAGGAACTGAAAAAGGTCTTTGAGCGTATCGGGATCGGTGCGAAGGACGACTTCGGGCAGACCTATGAGGAATGGTTCATCACGGACTACGACTGCTATGTGGACGGCCTCTATGACCTGCTGGGTGAGTATGCAAACCTGGACGAGCTGAACTACCTGGCTTCCAAACTGGATGATATGAGCCAGGATGAATATGAGCGGTTTCAGGCGGCTATGGAGATCGGCGATCACACGGGCAGCATCCAGGAGCTTATCAACCTGACGGAAAACCTGGACTGTTACGATGTTTACCCCGACATCCATGACCACGATGATCTGGGCCGGTATTATATCGAGGAACTGGACGCCATGCAGGTGCCGGAGCATCTGCGCAATTACATCGACTATGAAGCCTACGGGCGGGACATCGCCCTGGAGGAAAGCGGCCAGTTCACCGACCTGGGCTATGTGCGGGATACCGGGGACAGCTTCCATGAGTATTACGATGGTGAGCGCGGTAGCATCCCGGAGGAATACCGAGTAATGACCTTCCAGGATGACATCCCCGAAGAAGAAATTTCGGAATGGGCCATGGACCTTGCCTACGATATGGACGAGTTTTTCCGGCAGAACGATCCGCAGTATGCCGCCGAGCACCCGGAGGAACACGCGGCAAAGGAAGAAATCTACGAAAACCTGATGGCCGGGCGCATCTCCGCCCTGGACGAGAAACTGGCCGCCCTGGGGCAGACCCAGGAGGACTATCTGCCTTCGGAGATCGAGAAGTTCAAGGACGCCACCGGCTATGAGGAATTTCTGGATGTGGACCCCCAGGCGATCCGGGAGGCCATTGAAAACCCGGATCAGTCCCATGTGGACGAGATGCTGTCCTTTGCGGAGCAGGCAAACCGGGAGTATGAAGCGGAGTTGTACGGGCAGCAAGCGGCGCCCACCCCGGATGACCGAGAGACCGGCGAGACGGTGCGGACTCCCAGGGGCACCTTCCATGTGACGGATATGAGCCGGGAACAGATGGAGGCGGCCGGATACGGTTTCCACCACGAGTCCGAGGACGGAAAGTATCTCATCATGGCCAACGGCAGCCGCGCCTTTGCCATCCCCAGCGGAGACGCACCCGAACATACCGCGCCGGAGAAGTTGACTGTCCTGGTGGTGGAGCCCATGAAGGAACCCTATGTGAAGGAAATCGACCCCGGCCTCCATGCGCTGCAAGCGGAGGTGGGCGGCGACATTGCCGCCTCCTATCCCTTTGACGATCCGGTGGGGCTGGTGCTGAACGACGAGGGCAAGCTCATCGGTCTGGACCTGAACCGCTCTCTCCGGGACGAGCATGGGGAGATTTACGACATTGTGGCAGGCACCTTCTTGGTGGTGGGCCTGGGGCCGGAGAGTTTTGCGTCCCTGCCCCCGGACATGATCCAGAAATACACCGAGCAATTCAAGCGGCCGGAGCTGTTCGCCAGCATCAACGGGCAGATCGTATCCGTTCCCGTGGAGCCGGAAAACCCGCTGCGCACGGCGGAAATGACCCTGGAGGATGACTACGGCATGATCGACGGGATCATCAACAACGGCCGCCGTGGTGAGGAATTGGAGAAAGCCCAGACCGAGGCGCGCAGGACCACGCCGGAGAAAAAGCCTTCCATCCGGGAGCGACTGGAGGACGCAAAACGGGAGTGCGCGGAACGGAAAAGCCCGGACAAGCCTGCCCCGCAGAAGAAGCCCCCGGAGCTGGGCGACTTATGAGCCGGAGCAAGAAATGGCGTCTGGAATGGGCGTTCTTCCTGGGCGAGAACGGCAGACGCCAGTATAACAAGCTATGCAAGGGCTGTATCCATCCCTGCAAGCAGAGTTTCCGGGCGGTGGTGTTGTCCTGTCCGCACTATCTTTCCCTCCGTTCCAAAAAGTGCGGGAATTAGGGTTCAAAACAGTCAAAGAAACCGGCTGTGACGGCTTTTCCGTGTAGGGGCAGTAGTGGAGCGGCAGGGCGTTTCTGCATAGGAAAAACGCCGGATTTTCACCTTTTATCAAGCAAAATGGGAGCGTCAACATCGGATGCAGTTATCCGAGGTTGGCGCTCCCATTCTTTTTTTGTTCTGGCTGCGTCGCAGTCGATCAGTCATCCTCTAACAGCTTGGAGGGCGGGATTTTCAGCACTTGGGCGATCTTGAACAATGTTTCAAGAGATACGCCACGAACCGTACCTGTTCCTTCTACCTGACCAACGAAGTTGACACTTTTCCCGATCCTCTCCGCAAGGACCTCCTGTGTCATCCCCGCCTTTTTTCTGTAATATGCGATCTTCAAGCCCAAAGTGATATAGCGTTCTGGAAACTCCGTTTGCATAATATCACCTCCTGATATTATGCTACCAACAAAACAGGTAAATTATAATTGAGACCAATTAAAGAATTATTTACTTTAAGTCAATGTTTGTATATAATGAGAAGTGGATTGTTTACTTTGTTGGAGGGACTGGCTTGAAAATGGCGAAGATAGAACCGTGAACATATTTACTGTTAGTTTTTTTGGACACCGGATCATCCCGGAGTTTCGTGAGGCGGAGGATCGTGTGGAGGCGCTGGTTCATGCGCTGCTTTTGGAAAAGGAGTATGTGGAGTTCCTGGTCGGACGGGACGGAGATTTTGACCAGATCGTTTCCTCCGCTGTCAAACGCCAGCAGCGACTTGTTCGGGATGACAACAGTTCCTTGATTTGGATACTGCCATATCCCACGGCGGAGCTGCGCAACAATATGGAAAACTTTGAAACCTATTATGATGAAATCGAGATATGCGGCAGCGCGGCCAGCAGCCATCCAAAAGGCGCTTTTCAAATTCGCAACCGGCAGATGGTGAAGCGAAGCAATCTCGTTGTATTCTATGTGGACCATACAGGCGGCGGAGCTTATCAGACCATGCGCTATGCGCAGAAAGAAAAAAAGAATATACTAAATCTTGCTGGGGAAGGATACGGAGAAAAAGAATGAGCGCCATCATCTTTCGGTGATGGCGCTCATTTTCAGTAGCAGTAGTAGGCGCTGTGGGAATGTGTGTAAACGGTCAAAGGGGCGGCGCTGTGGGAAACAGTGTTTGCGGGCTGTGGGAAAGCTGACAGCTTTTCCATCAGGTCGTAAATATTTGTTTTCCATCGGTGGAGCGGCCGTTTTCCACATTTCCATAGTGCTATTCTGGAATATAGGAAGTCCCTCTTGTTATGAACAGTCGATAGATGGTCAAGGGAATATACCAGGTAGACACCAGCAGTCGCCAGACCAGGACGAAACCGCCGATCACTCCGCCAATAATAAAGTTCAGCAGAAACAACGGAAGGGCGGTTCCCAAAGAGCCGCCCGGCACGATCCAGGCAAACATCCGTGGGATGCCAAAAGGCAGACCGCAAAGGATGAACAGCCATACATAGTCGGTGACTCCATCTTTTGTGCAGACGGATTTGAAAATGCAGTACAGCAAAGCCGCCACCGCCACGGGCAGCACGCTCTTTTTGAAAAACTCTTTGATTACTTCGGATTTCGTCACAGTCAGCACCTCCATTCCTGGTTCCATTATATCAGCCGGATAACCATGCGCCCAGGGGTTTTGCAAAGACTGTCAAAAGCGCCCAATCCCCGTTACTCCAAGTCGTTGCTCCGCTGCCGCTGCTGTTCCTGTTCCTTCGGCCTTTCCAGCAGGGCGTCCACATTCTGGCGGAGGGTGTCATATTCCTTTTCCTCCCGTTGTATCTTCCGAAGTTCCGTTTGCAGGGCGGCCTTGCGGGCGGAGAGTCCTTCCAGTTCTGCTTTCACCTTATCGGAGGAAGGAAGTTTGGTGAGCCCGGCCTTTTTGATTTCCCTGGCGGCCGCCTCGAATAAGATAATCTCGCTCTCAAAGCCGCGCAGGAATTTTTCCTTGTCCTTTGATGCCTTGTATCGGTCATAGACAGGTTTCAGCTTGCGGTAGGTGTCGATCTGCTTTCCCAGGAGGGCAAGGTCGGCGATCCGCTGTTCCGTATCCCGCAGACTGGCCCAAAGCTGCCGATGCCGTGTTCGGTGAGAAAGTTCATGGTGGCGGCCGCCCGTTTCAGATTCTCGATGGTTGCCCACCGCTGGTATCCGGCACTCTGCTGGGCCTTGATATTGTTCTGAATGTCAATGAGCAGGCTGACCTTCCCGCTGCGCTGTTGGGGCTGTCTGGAGGGCCTGGGACCTCCGGCAATGCGGGAGACAACGGCTGCTTCCGTGTAATCGGCGCCCAGGGTTTTGAGCCGGGTGAACCTCTCCTGGTCCGGCGCCCTGGCGGAGATATACTTTCCCCGCTTGATTTCGTACCCTTCCCGCTGCAACCGGGCAAGCAAATCTTCCAGGCTGGAGGACACGGGGATCAGCCGGTCGATGGCGGCTTTCAGCTTTGCCTTGTAGCTGGTGCCGTTCTGTGCGGCCTGATGCTCAATGTAGCTCTTGCCCTTATCCCGGCCAGGGACGATGACGGACAAGCCGTGTTCTTTGCACAGCCGGTCGCTGGCCCGGCGTATCTCGTGATAGCTGCGCTTGTTGGAATGGTAGTGCTTGTGGTCGGTGAAGCTGACCGCATTGAAAATCAGGTGATTATGGACGTGATCCTTGTCAATGTGAGTGGTGAGGACAAATTCATATTTGCCGCCCAGGACCTCCCGTGCCAGTTCCATGCCGATCCGGTGGGCTTCCTCTGGCATGACCTCCCCAGGTTCAAAGGCTTGGATCAGGTGACGGCCCAGGTGTGTGCCCTTGTCGATGGAATGGCGGCGTGTCCATTCAAATTCAATGTCGGCGGTCTCCGCAGCCGAAGGAGGACACCAACAGCTTCCCGTCCGTCTTGTCAGGATTGCAGATATAGTCAATCGCAGCTTTCAGCGTTGACTTAATAGGATGCGTCTTTGTAACTGCCATATCTGATCCAGCCTTTCCCGGATTTCCTCCATGTCGGCCTGATAGGTGGGGCCTCCGGCGTTGACCCGCTTGGCAATCTGATTGATGTTCCGGCCAATGGCGGACAGAAGTTTGTTCATCTCCTTAATGTCCCTGGTGTCCACCTGGATGATATATCCGTCAATCGCCATCTTCCGCAGGTAGGCGCCGATCCGCTTTGTCTGGAGCTGGGCCATCTTCTGTTCCATCAGTTCCTTTTCCTCGGCGGTCACATAGAACTTCACCTGGATATTTCGTTTTCGGTTTGCCATCGTGGTATCTCGCCTCTTTTCGTATCAGGGTTTGGGATGTTCCCAACAAGCATTTTTCGGGTTTAGGGAGAGGGTTCCCTAAAGCCAAAAATCGCAAACGGGTACTCGTTTGCTGTGCTTGCTATCTACTCCATACCCCCACCGAAAGGCGGTATTTGTTGCGCGTTCCTTTGATTTTGGACGCAAAAAAAGATTGCAGCCGCCATGCGCTGCAATCTCCCGATTTCTCATATTGTGAGGTTAATCCTCTGCTTTTTCGACTTCCGTTATCTCCCTTGCTGTTGCGGTTACAATCCGTATGCCTTTATCGCTCATACCGTCCAGCAGCGCGTCAAGCTGCCGCCGCCCGGTGGATTTCTCCGCATTGCTGTTCGGGAAGAAAAATTGATCTACCGAAATATGATACCGGGTTACAAGGTCATAGAATACCTGTAAACTCGGCTGTTGTCCCTTGTTCTCGATATTCGCAAGGTAGCGCGGGGAAATATATAACTCGTCGCTTACCTTTTTGCGGCTCTCGCCGTATTCATTTCTCGCGGCTTTTATAGCTGCCCCGAAAGCCTTAAAGTCGTACAATGGTACGGGTCTTTTTGCCATTTTCATTCACCCTGTTACATTTTACAGTTCACCTTTCTTTTTGGATATGTCCACACAATTCATATCATTAGGTTAAATACTTCCTGTTGTGTATTGACAGTAGACTGATTTTCTGATAAAATAAAATTTATGTAAAAGGAGGCGGCGTTTATGTTGCATAGCATGCGTATTAGATAAGCATTGAAAAAAAGGATTTTCCCATTTTCAACATGGGCTTTTTTGTCATGCTTATTTTGCGGATGCTATACAAAAAACTAACGACGTATAGATATAGTATAGACATAGTGCAAGCTATGCCTTAGTTTTGTTGTACTGCTCTGTGCATTATAAATGCAGGTCAATGCTCATGTTGAGGATTGACCTGCATTTTTTTGTGTAAAAAGGACGAGTGAAATATAATGCTTAAAAAATATTGGATAAAATGTCCGATTTGTAACGGAAAGACGAGAGTTCAAGTATTTCATAATACTGTATTAAAAGATTTTCCTCTTTTCTGCCCTAAATGCAAATTGACGCATATCATTGATGTAGAAAAATTAGAGATTGTAATCAAAAATACAGAAAAACAAACTTTTATTATTTAGAAGAAAGGATATAAAAATGAAACGTTTACCTAAATATACGCCTGCGGAAGTACGGAATGATCCATACGGATTTACTTACAAAGAAATGTCGGAAGTTATTGGCGAGAATGAAGCAAAAGCCTTATATGAAGAATTATATAAGCAATTACCACGCAAAAAAAATCTATCAATGTTGGTAAAAAATATTTGCAAAAGCAGTGATACTGAAAAGTATGTTTACGAACTGAAAGACAACAAATACATTGAAACGGTTTTTATCAAGCGGCGAGATGGTGGAACTGTTTGCGTGAGCACACAAGTCGGTTGTCCTGTTGGTTGTATTTTTTGTGAGTCCGGGCGAAATGGCTTTGTTCGTAATCTAACATCGTCAGAAATCGTACAACAGATTATATTGTTGCGTCGAAAAGTAAACCGTATCGTTTTTATGGGTATGGGAGAGCCTTTATTCAATTATGACAACTTGATAAAAGCAATCCATATTCTCCGAGATAGATATGGGCTCAACTTTCCAACCGACGGCATTACCATATCAACAGTTGGTCCGGTCGATCAATTAAAAAAATTGCGCGAGGAACATCTTAAAATTCAGTTGACAATATCTTTACACGCAGCAACACAATCTGCAAGAAATCGTATTATTCCTCACATGCGCATATATGCTATTGAAGATGTTGTTAAGCAAGCCTTATCCTATTCTGAAAGGCATAATCGCAAAATTGTCTTTGCGTATTTGCTTTTACCGGGTATAAATGACCGGCCCTCAGATGTAAGACAACTTGCAAAATGGTTTCGGGGCAAAAAAGTTATGATTAACGTGTTACAATACAACCCAACAAGCAATTCAAGAATTAAAGCACCACAGAAACGGGAAATAGTTGCATTCAAACATCAATTAGAGCAAGCAGGACTTGAAGTTACTATGAGAGTTTCTCATGGCAGAGAGATTAACGCGGCTTGTGGACAGTTAGCTAACACATATAATAAATTCAAAAAAAAATGATTAAAAGTGCCAGACGCATAGACGCAGAGCCGATAACGCATTAGGTCAAAAAACCTATGTGTTATCGGCTTTTTTATTTAATATTGCGCAAAAGCCGCTGTTCCCTATTATAGAATGGATTGCGGGTAGTGTATTAAAGTCGCCCTTTTTTAAGGATACGGCGGTATCGGGGAGGTATCGCCGTGTCCATTTTTATTTACTGTAACCCGCCTAATGCTTTGCGGTCAAAAAAAGCTATGCTCCGCAAGCGGGATATTCCGGCTATGAGTATGAACTGTCAATACATCTAAATACTTCTTACATTTCCTTTGCGCTCGTCCGCGTCTTGCGGACGGGCGCATTTTGCTTTTTTCAACTTTTTTCTGAAAAACGCACTCAAGAGCCATCTCCCGAACGGGTACGGAGCGAAAGGGGCAGAGAGGACAAGCCCTTAACTCCCGTCCTCTACTCCACGCGGGAAGGAGGTGAACTCTATGGAGCTATCTTCTTCCGACAAGGAAAGAATACAACATCAGTACGACGCATTAGCAAAGAAAACTTTGGTTGGCGAAGCGAAAAGCCACGTCGGCGAAGCGAAAAGCCACCGCCGCACTCTTGCGAAACGCGCAGCACGCGAAGTTACTTTTTCGGATTTGAGCGAAAGCGAACTCGCGCAGCTTTTCACAACGGACGAATACAAAAGCGATTATTTCCGTTTTCAAGTGTCCGGCTTTGATGTACTCGTCAAAAATGAACTGCTTGCCGAAGCCCTTAACGCTTTGCCCGAAAGGAAACGCGACATTATCCTTTTGTCCTACTTCTTGGACATGAGCGACGCGGAAATTGCTGAACTGCTGAATGTTGTACGCACGACGGTTTTCCGGCACAGGAAATCCGCGCTTGCGAAAATCAAACAGTATTTGGAGGGAAAAGCAGATGATGAATACCGTTAGGAAATCTGAAAATCTGTTGCCGTTCCCTGTCATTTCCGCAGCGGCAAACGGCGACACAACCGCCATGTGCGCGATCTTGAAGCATTACGAGGGTTACATAGCGAAACTTTGTACCCGCACGCTGAAAGACGACGCGGGCAATACCTATTCCTATGTGGACGAGGAAATGCGTAACAGGCTGCAAGTGCGCCTTATTACCCGCACCCTTGCTTTTCATGTAGGATAATCTTTTAGCCCATGCGGGGAGCGTGTCCCCTTTCCACGCTTCCCGTTATGGGCTATTTGTCGTTCCGTAACAGCACATCGGAAACGGTGTACTGTTACAGGCCGACAAAGCCTTATTGTTCCTTGACAAAGAAAGCCTTCGGGCAGAATAAGGCAGACGGATACAATTTGTCTGTGTGGAGCCGGTCGGCCGGTGCGCCATGACCCTGTTGCAAGTCCGCAGGACGGGACCCCTACCAAACAGGTGAGCGACAAAACCAGGCCGCAAAACTG
>ERZ791659.1397-NODE-1397-length-12793-cov-2.37408_pt1 | contig 12793 bp, 9 predicted proteins | sample MGYA00510053_ERZ791659 | MGnify/ENA primary metagenome ERZ791659 (study PRJEB30046, sample SAMN00715192) | human gut metagenome | study: EMG produced TPA metagenomics assembly of the A metagenome-wide association study of gut microbiota in type 2... | reverse complement strand
GGAGAGCCAAAAGGTATCTTACCCAACTCTATGGCACGACGCACAAACGGATGACTTTCCTCAACACGTGACGAATTAAGTCTGAATGAGCGTGCCTGTACTTCACATTTTACATGATTCCGAATTGTTTCGTACAACTCTTCATTTGTATAAAACTCATTACTTCGTACATCAACTACAAAAGTACATTTATCCGGTATGACATTATGTTGTGTACCTGCATTGATTTGGGTAACACTCATTTTAACGGGTCCCAACAAAGAAGACTCTTTCTCAAAACGATAATTGCGAAACCAATTTATATCATCTAAGACCTTATAAATAGCGTTTTCACCCACTTCACGTGCAGCATGCCCTGCCACTCCATAGGCCGTAGCATCAAGTACCATAAGCCCTTTCTCTGCTATTGCCGGATGCATCTCGGTCGGTTCACCCACAATACCCAAATGAATAGGCGGAAGCATGGGAAGAACACTCTCTATACCATCCTTTCCGGATACTTCTTCTTCGCAAGAAGCCAAATAAATCAAATTATAACTTTGTTCTTTTGCAGACAACTCCCGGAAATCTTGAAACAGAGACACTACGCTACCACCGGCATCATTACTGCCAAGTCCATATAGTTTTCCATTCTCTTCCTTAGCCGTAAACGGATGTTTTCTCCAACCTGTTACGGGTTTAACGGTATCAATATGGGAATTTAATAAAATAGTCGGTTTATTTAAATCAAACATAGGACTTACACACCAAATATTATTTGCTTTCCTGTTGGCTGTAATGCCTATGGATTCAATATAATTCTGCAAGAAATCGGCCACAGCCTCTTCTTCCCTGCTCACGGAAGGAATGCCTATCAATGACTTCAACAAGCTGATAGCCTCAGGCACAAGATATGTTTCACTCATTGTTTCTCTTTTTTGAATTGACAAAGATACGCATATTTCGGGAGATTTATAATCAATAATTGCAAATTAAACCCTACCTTTGCCTTTACATATAAAATTTATAATATGGCTTATCATCATTTATCTGTTCTGGTTCACCGTCAGGCAGAAAAATATGGCGAACGTATTGCCTTAAAATACAGGGATTACGAGAAATCGCAATGGATTCCTATTACTTGGAACCAATTTTCGCACACTGTAAAAATAGCAGCTAATGCTATGGTGGAACTTGGTGTAACTGAAGAAGAAAACATAGGAATATTCTCCCAAAATAAGCCCGAATGTCTTTTTACGGACTTTGCCGCATTTGCAAACCGGGCTGTTACCATTCCATTATATGCAACAAGTTCACCGGCTCAAGTGCAATATATCGTAAATGACGCCGGTATCCGTTTTTTATTTGTCGGAGAACAATATCAATACGATGCGGCTTTCGGCATATTCGGCCTGTGCCACTCATTAACGCAGCTCATTATTTTTGATCGTTCCGTTCGGCTTGATCCACGGGATATGACTTCGATTTACTTTGATGACTTCCTGAAAAAAGGAGAAGAAGAACAGCATAAAGCATTAATTGCAGAAAGGACATCACGTGCTACGGAAGACGATTTAGCAAATATCCTTTATACATCCGGTACAACAGGAGAGCCCAAAGGTGTCATGCTGCATCATTCCTGCTACCTGGAAGCATTTAAAATACATGATATACGTTTAACAAAAATGTCAGATCAGGATGTTTCCATGAACTTCCTGCCAATGACGCACGTATTTGAGAAAGCGTGGGTATATCTTTGTGTTCATAAAGGGGTACAGGTCTGTATAAATCTCCGTCCTGCCGATATTCAAACGACCATTAAAGAAATCCGCCCAACCCTAATGTGCAGTGTTCCCCGTTTCTGGGAAAAAGTATATGCAGGAGTACAGGAGAAAATAGCGGAAACAACCGGACTGAAAAAGAAACTAATGCTGGATGCAATCCGAATCGGTAGAATTCATAATATAGACTATTTGCGTGTAGGTAAAACTCCTCCGTTAAGTATTCAAATCCGTTATAAATTCTACGAAAAGACCATATACAATCTTCTGAAAAAGACGATCGGGATCGAAAATGGCAACTTCTTCCCAACAGCAGGTGCGGCTGTGCCGGATGAGATTTGTGAATTTGTTCATTCCGTTGGCATTGATATGCTTGTGGGATACGGTCTGACCGAATCTACAGCAACCGTTTCTTGTACTTCACAAACAGGTTATACCATTGGTTCCGTAGGACAGCCTATGCCCAATGTTGAAGTGAAAATCGGAGAAAACAATGAAATTCTTCTTCGTGGGAAAACAATTACAAAAGGATATTATAAGAAAGCAGAAGCCACTGCCGAAGCGATTGATGAAGACGGTTGGTTCCACACCGGTGATGCCGGATATATGAAAGATGGAGAATTATATCTAACCGAACGTATCAAAGATTTATTCAAAACATCTAATGGAAAATATATTGCGCCACAAGCCATTGAGACTAAGTTGGTTATTGACCGTTATATAGACCAAATTGCAATCATCGCCGATCAACGTAAGTTTGTATCCGCGCTGATAGTACCGGTTTATCCTTTTGTTGAAGACTATGCCCAGAAAAAAGGAATTGCATATTCCTCTTTAGAGGAGTTATTGCAGCATCCTAAAATAATAGGATTATTCAAAGCGCGTATCGATACATTGCAACAAGCATTTGCACACTACGAACAGATCAAACGTTTCACATTACTTCCTCATCCATTCAGTTTGGAAAAAGGAGAACTGACCAATACTTTGAAAGTAAAGCGTAATGTTTTAAATGCAAACTATGCAAAAGAAATAGAGAGAATGTACGAAGAGTAATAGACAAGAATTTAGTCTACTTTATAAGTTTAAAGATGCCCTAGAAATCGGGGTTATTATTATGCTATTCAACATACGGTCGATTGTCTGCAAACTCCTATCGTTTGCAAACAATCGACCGTATCTTTGTTTGTAATCGTCCTTATGTTTTTTTCAATCAACCCGATGATTGTAAAAAACATCAAGGTGTTTGAAAAAAACATCGAGGTGTTTGTTGATGAAAACAGTATAAAAAACAAATTGCTTCCATTTAACCTTCAGTCTTTCAGCTTGCAAATTTATATTTGATTATCAGCGCATTATCCTGAACTTTCTTCAGAGAAAAGATTCAGCCGATGATGAGCGATAATAAGCATTGAGTAAACTTGCTGAAGGATTCCATCTTTCAGGATAACTCATTCAGTATCAATATAAAACAAGTAGACTGAAGGATGAAAGTTATAGGTTATTGTTGCTCTGAGAATATACGAAGAAAGAGATATTTAAGCTATCTTTTATAAACACCAAGTAAGACAAAAAAGCCGGACTATATTCACATATAATCCGACCTAAGGGTAAAAGTATTAACAATCAAAACAAGCTCCAAGCAACGGTGAGTCCTGCCATAACAATGGCACTGTAAGACTCGGGCCGGAGGTATCTTTAAACGGGTCACCTACGGTATCCCCTACAACAGTAGCTTTGTGAACCTTGCTACCTTTACCTCCGAAATTTCCTTCTTCCACATATTTTTTGGCATTATCCCAAGCACCTCCGGCATTAGCCATGAAGATAGCCAGTACAAAACCTGAACTCAAACCTCCTATCAATAATCCCAAAACTCCCGGTACACCAAATATCAATCCCGTAAAGATCGGGGCAACTATTGCCAATAAAGACGGTATCACCATTTCCCGTTGCGCACCTTTTGTAGAAATAGCTACACAACGTTCATAATCCGGCTCCCTTTCACCGGTCAGGATTCCCTTTATTTCGTGAAACTGGCGACGCACTTCATCTACCATGTGCGCAGCAGCACGACCTACCGCATTCATGGTCAGTCCGCAGAATAGGAATGCCATCATACTACCCATGAACATACCCGAAAGCACTTTAGGATTCATTAAAGTAACATCATAATAGTTCATGAAATCAACGAAAGAAGCTTTGGCTGTCTCTATAACGTCTCCATTCGGGAGAATCATTTCAGATATGTCTATACGGGTAAGTCCGATACGTATCTCTTCGATGTAAGAAGCAAGCAATGCCAAACCTGTCAACGCCGCCGAACCAATGGCAAAACCTTTTCCGGTAGCAGCTGTTGTATTACCTAAAGAATCAAGCGCATCCGTGCGTTTACGTACTTCCTCTCCCAATCCACTCATTTCTGCATTACCTCCGGCATTATCGGCAATCGGACCATAAGCATCGGTAGCCAAAGTTATTCCTAAGGTAGAAAGCATCCCGACAGCAGCGATACCGATACCATACAAGCCCATGCCCACATTGGCAAAGTCGAAGCCCGAAGCCAACATATAAGAGGCAATGATACCTACTACAACTGCCAAAACCGGAATAGCAGTTGACAACATGCCCAAACCTATACCCGAAATAATCACAGTAGCCGGACCAGTCTTACCGCTCTCGGCAAGTTTCTTTGTCGGTTTATAAGATTGCGATGTATAATACTCTGTGGAACGACCTATCACGATACCAACCAACAAACCAACAACAACCGCACAGGATATATATACCCAATTATCCAACTGTAATATCCAAAGAATAAAGAATGTAGCAATCACAATCAAGACTGAACTCAAGTTTGTTCCGAAAGCCAAAGAGTTAAGTAAATCCTTCATTTTCGCATTTTCTTTCGTACGTACCGAGAAAATACCTATAATAGACAAGATGATACCTACCGCAGCAATCAACATCGGAGCGATAACCGCCTTAAATTGCATGGCAACGTCGGAAGTATGAATAAACGCCGCAGCACCCAAGGCCGCTGTAGCTAAAATAGAGCCGCAATACGATTCATATAAGTCGGCTCCCATACCGGCAACATCACCCACATTATCACCCACATTATCGGCAATAGTCGCCGGATTGCGAGGATCATCTTCCGGAATTCCGGCTTCTACTTTACCCACAAGATCTGCACCGACATCGGCAGCCTTTGTATAAATACCGCCACCCACACGGGCAAACAATGCTTGTGTACTAGCTCCCATACCGAAAGTAAGCATCGTTGTCGTTATCATACAAAGTTTATGAGTAGGAGTCAATACATCTTCGGGGATAGCCCAATTCAATAGCAAATACCAGAAAGATATGTCAAGCAGACCAAGTCCTACAACCACTAAGCCCATCACCGCACCACTGCGAAAAGCGATACGAAGTCCGGCATTCAGCGAATCACGTGCCGCATTAGCAGTACGTGCCGAAGCGTAAGTTGCCGTCTTCATCCCTAGGAATCCGGAAAGCCCGGAGAAGAAACCTCCGGTAAGGAAAGCGATGGGAACCCAACCGTTTTGCACTCCAAAACCGTAAGCCATGATAGAAAACAGAATAACCAATCCCAGAAAAACAAAACCGACAATCTTATACTGTTGTCTCAGATAAGACATAGCCCCCTTACGCACTGCCGCCGCTATCTTTATCATTTGAGGAGTTCCTTCACTCTCTTTCATCATCTGTTTATGAAAATAGTAGGCGAAACAAAGCGCCAGAACGGAGGCTACGGGTACAAGCCAGAACAGAATACTTTCCATAGTGTTATATTTATTAAGGATTACAATGTGCTAAAGATATTCATTCTACATGAAAAAGACAAGAAAAAAGAAAAGAATGTGCCAAAAGCTATATTTATTTTAAGGCAGAATTGCTATTTTTGCATCGAAATACAAGAAAATAAAATAGTATTCACGATTTATCCTTTCTTAGTTAAACGACCAATTTAAACCAAGCGTAAAGGAATAGATTCGATGAATACGTCTGCATAGGCGTATTCCTAAAATTTGTTCAATTGCGCAACGGTGCTTGGTCGTACCTTCTAAGAGTTGAACTAAATTGAAGGGATACGCTTTTATTATTAGAAACCAATAAACATGACAGCCTATGTAACAAAACACATCGATAAAATAATGCTTCGCCTGCATTTCTCTCTTAGATAAACGACCAATTTAATCCTAACAGCGCAGAGAAAGATTAATGGGTGAATGGTTACCGTTTCTAATTTATTGTGATACGGCACTTTTCGCTTTCCTATTTCTCTCCAGAGAATGCAAAGGAAGTGCACAACTTTTTAGTCAATCACAATAAATTAAAACATTTTCTAATGAAAACACGTATTCCGGCATTTGATGCAGTTAAATCATTTGCCATTTTCCTTGTTGTATGGGGACATTCCATTCAATACTTAATGCCACATGATTTTTTCCACAACCCTATGTTTGAACTTATCTACGCCTTCCACATGCCACTGTTCATGATGGTTTCCGGTTTCTTCGCATTCTCTTCGACAAAGTCTACATTCATCAAAATGATTAAGCATAAGTTCATACAGTTGATTCTGCCCTGTATCTCATGGGGAATTCTCTCTATACTTCTGCACACGGTCAAAATAGTGTTCAAAGGAAAGGCCTTGAATATAAACACATTGGCAGCTAGTATCTATCATACATTAAACGGAAACTACTGGTTTCTAAAATCCTTATTCTGCTGTTATCTCATTTTCAATATTCTGTTTAGGTTATCCCACAGAAACACAATCTTTCTTGTTATCGCTTGTTTGCTCACAACTATTAGTACCGGAAAATACAGCATCTCTTTCATGTTCCCATTCTTTTGCATAGGAATCTTACTTAATCATTATTCGGATTGGTTACAATCACACTTGAAACCGATCGCTTATATAAGTGCTGTCCTATTTATCGGTATGTATCTGTTTTGGGACGGTAATTATACCGTTTATCAAAGTCCTTCTTTTACATTCAACTATTTTCTGAAAGGAGATGCCTTATCAGTGGCAGTTATCACTACTTTCCGGTTTCTGATTGGGTTGGCAGGAAGTCTGTGCTCTATCAGTCTATTCATGTTGTGGGGAAGAAGAGAACGACAGCATAGGCTTTGGAATATCCTATGCCGTTACGGAAGATATACGTTAGGTATCTATATCTTGCAATCACTTATTTTGGAAGGACAACTTTCGAAAATCGGTTTAAGGAATATGAATATGGCTTTATATGATTTCGTTGCCACTCCGGTCATCGCATTGATTACAATTATTCTATGTATTCTTTTAATTCGTTGCATCGAGAGATACCGGTTACCCTCTTTGTGGCTGCTGGGGAAGGAGAAATAGCCTCTAAATTTCTCCAACCGCAGCTTAAAACATTTTACGTACCCGTTCGATACCTGCTACCAAGGCATCCACTTCTTCTTTCGTATTATACAAAGCGAAAGAAGCCCTGACCGTACCTTCTATACCTAACCGTTGCATCAGTGGTTGGGCACAATGGTGTCCGGTACGAACGGCTATACCCAAACGGTCAAGCAAAGTACCCATATCCAAATGGTGAATATTACCTACAAGGAAGGAGATGACAGCGTCTTTATTTTCCGCCTCGCCAAAGATACGCATATCGGGGATTCGTTTCAACTGTTGCATGGCATAGACGGTCAGTTCTCTTTCATGAGCATTAATATGATCCATTTCGATTGCCGAAACATAGTCGAGTGCACGGGCAAGGGCAGTGGTACCGATATAATCAGGTGTACCGGCCTCGAATTTAAAAGGTAGTTCGTTGAAGACGGTCTTCTCGAAGCTGACCGTCTGAATCATCTCACCTCCTCCCTGATAGGGTGGCAACTTATCAAGCCATTCTTCTTTTCCGTAAAGCACTCCGACACCTGTCGGTCCATATATCTTATGACCGGAGAAAGCATAGAAGTCGGCATCCAAATCACGGACATCGACCTTCATGTGAGGCACGGATTGCGCTCCGTCCACCATAACAGGGACACCATGTGCGTGTGCCACAGCTATCATTTCTTTGACGGGATTGACCGTGCCGAGCACATTGGATACGTGGGTTACAGCAACAATCTTTGTCCGGTCGGAGAACAGCTTCGCATACTCATCCTGCAAAAGCTCCCCCTTGTCATTCATCGGGATTACCTTGATGCTGATGCCTTTGCGGGCGGCAAGCATCTGCCAGGGTACGATATTGCTGTGATGTTCCATGACGGAAACGATTACTTCGTCACCTTCACTCATAAACTCCTCTCCGAAAGAAGTCACTAATAGGTTGATGCTCTCCGTCGTGCCTCGTGTGAAGATGATCTCATTGGAACTCTTTGCGTTAAGGAACTTACGGACAGTCTCACGGGAAGCTTCATGCAGCTCCGTTGCCTGTTGAGAGAGGAAATGAACGCCACGATGGACATTGGCATTTACCGAATAATACTCTTCCGTGATGGCATCTACCACACAACGGGGTTTCTGGGTAGTAGCTCCGTTATCCAAATAAATCAGAGGCTTTCCGTACACCTCACGTTGGAGTATGGGGAAGTCTTCACGTATCTTTTGTATATCGTACATAATCTAAAGGTCTTATTTACAGATGGCACATCCCTGACATTTATTCAGCTCCCCACGGAAACGTTTCTCCACCAACAGATGCAGACGGTCTTTCAAGGCATCCAGACGGATATTGTCGATTACTTCATTCACGAAGGCGAACATCAGCAGCAGGCGTGCTTCTTTTTCGGCAATGCCACGAGCACGCATATAGAACAGTGCATTTTCATCCAACTGACCAACGGTTGCACCATGCGAACATTTCACGTCGTCGGCATAGATTTCCAACTGAGGTTGGGTGTACATACGGGCTTCGCGGGTGGCACACAGGTTGCGGTTCGTCTGCTGTGAATTGGTATGTTGTGCGTCAGGACGAACTAATACTAATCCGGCAAATGCTCCGGTGGATTGGTCATCGAGCACATACTTGAACAGTTCATTACTGTTGCAGTCGGGCACAGCATGGTCAATGAACGTGTTGTTGTCCACATGTTGGTTCTTATCGGTTATCGCCATTCCGCAGAGGTTGATTTCAGCATGCGGTCCGGCAAGGGTGACTTCGGTCGTGTTGCGTGTCGTACCGTTGTGAAGGGTCATGCCGTTAAGAAGTACATTACTGTTAGCTTCTTGCTTCACATACATATTGCTGATGCGTATGGATGAAGTATGGGTTTCCTCCAATTCGTACAAGTCGAATACACTATCTTGTCCGGCAAATACTTCAATGACTTGTGTGGCAAGGAAGTTCACATTATCCATTGCATGGTCGCAAATAAGCAGGCGTGCCTGTGCAGCCTCCTCAAGAATGATAAGCACACGACGGTTCACCATGAAATCGACGTCGGCACGAAGGACATTCACTAACTGTATGGGCTTGTCCACCACCACTCCTTTAGGAACGTAGAGCAACACGCCATCTTGTGCAAAAGTTGTATTGAAAGCGGTCACGCCGTCTTTAGAGGTATCGGCGAGCTTACCGTAATACTTCTTCACCTACTCGGGATACTGTGCCGCCATTTCTTTCAGGCTACCCATCAGGACACCTTCCGGAAGATGCGACTTTGGCAGTATGTCATTGTAAAAGGTATCGTTGACCACAAAGTAGAGTTGCGTGCTCATGTTGGGCACGTCGCACTTGAATACTTCATAGGGATTAACGGGTATCTTCAACCGATTCAGGTTCAAACCGTAATCGGGCTCAAATAATCGGCTTATATCCGTATATTTATATTTCTCCTGCTTACGGGTGGGAAAGCCTAACCGTTCAAAGTCGGCAAAAGCACGGGCACGGGGAGCGTTCATAGCCTCGGCACTGTGGCGGCATATCATGTCCTCGCATTGCGAGAAGAGGTCGATGTATTGCTGTTCAGGTTTATTCATTGTTCTATCATCTTTTAGAGAGAACTCAGGTTCGCGGATGACGCTGATCGGGCTGATGAAGACGGATTCTTAATCTTCATCCCAATCGTCGTTATCGTCATACTGCGGACGATGATGTTCTTTGATATTATTGGCAAACACTTTACGCTTAAATTCAGGTCTGGCACCGAAGTTCAACAGAAGTCCGACTTCTATCTCTGTAGCCTTCAGATAATTCTGCAATTGCATTTCATGTGCTTCGGATAACTCTTTTACGGCTTTCAGCTCCAATATGACTCTACCCTCCACAATGATATCTGCTATATATTTACCTACAACATCTCCTTTGTAGATAACATCAATGGGATAGAGTGCGTTGCATAACAAGCCTCTACGTCCCAACTCCTTGTACAACGCATTCTGATAAACTTGCTCAAGGAAGCCGAAACCAAGTTCATTGTACACGTCATAAAAAGCTGCCAGTACCTGCTCTGTTATTGCTCTATGTAAAAGGGTTACCATTCTATCTGTTTTAATACTTTCTTTCTAACTAAGACCGATGGTTCGCGGATAACACTGATTGAGCTGATCAGAACGGATTTAAGATAATTAATCCGTCTTCACGTTATCCGCGAACCTTGCTCTTAAAGAGTTCTACTTCATTCTCCCACTTCTTCCTTAATCCAATCATAGCCTCGCTTCTCCAACTCGAGTGCCAACTCCGGACCTGCAGTCTTTACGATGCGGCCTTTGTAGAGCACATGAACGATGTCCGGCTTGATATAGTCCAGCAGGCGTTGGTAGTGGGTGATGACGATCGTGCTGGTTTCGGGCGTCTTGAGCTTGTTCACCCCTTCGGCTACGATGCGCAGGGCGTCAATGTCAAGACCGGAATCGGTCTCGTCGAGGATACTGAGACGGGGCTCGAGCATCGCCATCTGGAAGATCTCGTTGCGCTTCTTCTCACCGCCGCTGAAACCTTCGTTCACACTTCGGTTCGCCAACTTGTTGTCCAGCTCTACGACGGCGCGCTTCTCACGCATCAGTTTCAGGAACTCCGATGCCGACAGGGCGGGCAGACCTTTGTATTTCCGCTGCTCGTTGACGGCGGCACGCATGAAGTTCACCATGCTCACACCGGGTATCTCCACCGGGTACTGGAAGCTCAGGAAAATGCCTTCGTGGCTACGATCTTCGGGGCTGAGTTCCAAGAGGTTCTTGCCGTAGAAAGTCACACTGCCCTTTGTCACTTCGAATGCGGGGTTACCCACGAGGACGGACGAGAGCGTACTCTTGCCCGAGCCGTTCGGCCCCATGATGGCGTGCACCTCGCCCGGCTTCACGGTGAGGTCGATGCCTTTCAGTATCTCTTTGCCGTTGATGGCGGCATGTAAGTCTTTGATCTCTAACATTGCTATATCTGTTCTTTATTATTGTTTCTATTCATATAGGCGTGAACACATAGGCGTGCACCACCGCACCTGCATAGACGTGCATATACCGCACCCTATGCGCGGGCATATAGCGTACCCTATGCACGGGCATATAGCGTACCCTATGCGCGTGCGCCACCGCACCTGCATAGGCGTGCACCACCGCACGGGCATAGGCTTCATCCTACGCTCCCCTCCAGGGAGATGGTCAGCAGTTTCTGAGCTTCTACGGCAAATTCCATCGGGAGCTTGTTGAGTACCTCTTTGGCATAACCGTTCACGATCAGACCGACGGCGTCTTCCGTCGAGATACCCCGCTGGTTGCAGTAGAATATCTGGTCTTCGTTTATCTTGGAAGTGGTCGCTTCATGCTCCACTACGGCCGTTTCGTTATGAATGTCCATATACGGGAAAGTATGCGCACCGCATTTGTCGCCGAGCAACAGGGAGTCACATTGACTGTAATTACGTGCACCGGTAGCTTTCTCCGCCACACGAACCAATCCCCGGTAGGCATTCTGCGAATGTCCGGCAGAGATACCTTTACTGACGATGGTACTGCGGGTGTTCTTACCCAGATGAATCATCTTCGTACCCGTGTCCGCCTGCTGATGATTGTTGGTCACGGCTACGGAGTAGAACTCTGCCGTAGAGTTGTCACCGGTAAGGATGCAGCTCGGATACTTCCACGTAATGGCACTTCCCGTCTCCACCTGCGTCCACGAGAGCTTGGAGTCCGTGCCCTTGCAGTTGCCGCGCTTGGTGACGAAGTTGTACACACCTCCACGTCCTTCGGCATCACCCGGATACCAATTCTGAACTGTGGAGTATTTCACCTCCGCACGGTCATGAACAACGATTTCCACGATGGCGGCGTGCAGTTGGTTCTCATCACGCATCGGTGCGGTGCAACCTTCCAAGTAGGATACATAGCTGTCATCATCCGCCACGATAAGCGTGCGTTCAAACTGCCCCGTGTTGGCTGCGTTGATACGGAAGTAAGTGGATAGCTCCATCGGGCAACGCACCCCTTTGGGTATATAGACGAACGAGCCGTCGGAGAACACTGCCGAGTTAAGGGCGGCAAAGAAGTTGTCACGATAGCCTACCACGCTACCGAGGTATTTCTTCACCAAGTCGGGATGCTCCCTCACCGCTTCGCTGAACGAGCAGAAGATGATACCTTTCTCCATCAGCGTCTCTTTGAAAGTAGTCTTCACGGAGACGGAGTCCATCACCGCGTCTACCGCCATGCCACTGAGTGCCATCTGCTCTTCGAGTGGGATGCCGAGCTTGTTGAACGTCTTAATCAGTTCGGGATCTACCTCATCCATCGACTTCGGCCCTTCTTTCTTCTTGGTAGGGTCTGCATAATATGAGATAGCCTGATAATCTATTTCGGGTATATCGAGATGCGCCCATGTAGGCATTTCCAGCGTAAGCCAATGGCGGTAAGCCTTGAGACGGAACTCCAGCAACCATTCCGGCTCCTCCTTCTTGGCGGAGATTAGGCGGACGATGTCTTCATTCAACCCCGTAGGTATGATGTCCGTATGTACATCGGTGGTGAAGCCGTACTTGTACTTCTCCTCTGCCAGCTTCCGGACAAACTCATTCGAGGTCGT
>ERZ791659.1396-NODE-1396-length-12795-cov-1.95008_pt1 | contig 12795 bp, 8 predicted proteins | sample MGYA00510053_ERZ791659 | MGnify/ENA primary metagenome ERZ791659 (study PRJEB30046, sample SAMN00715192) | human gut metagenome | study: EMG produced TPA metagenomics assembly of the A metagenome-wide association study of gut microbiota in type 2... | reverse complement strand
GAGGAAGTCAACGATGCACAGATTAGTATCAGCATTGCCGCTGCCAGCATTCTGCATTCCGCCCAGCGAGCAGACATATAGCTTATTATCATACAAATCAAGTGTAAAGGAATTTTTACCGACTGTTACATAAGCATTATCATAAGTTAATGTTCCTCTTGCGCTAATAGCAAATCTTGCCACAACACTGTCGTAATAAGTAGCATAACCACTGCCTTTATTGACATAGAACAAAGCATACAATTTACTGCCAACTACAGTCAGCGCTTCACCGTGGAAAACGCCGTCAGCATAAGGATTGGCAAAAGCAGGAAAATCTGCCGGAAAGGCATATTCACGAGTTTGGGTGTAATCGCTATCCATATCCACAACAGCGATTTTGGACAGGTCATAACCGGTACCAAAAAGCCATCTACCGCTGGTAGCTACGCCATGCAGGTTGGCAACACCAGACCACCCCTGGCTGTATAGCGGCACGGCCCAGTTTCCCTGCGGATCAATGATCCGGTTAGGCTCAGAGGTAGAAGTATAATTATATTGGCGCAGCACCAGACGGCTGCTGTTTCTATCAAAAAAATTAAAGAAAGCCGGATCACCATTAAGCTTAGGATTATCAATCTTATTTTTTACAGCAGACAAAGCAGTGGCAACCGCAGCACGTTCACCATTGATAGCACCTGCAGTACCTTCGGAATAACCGGAATTTGTAGCTGTATAGGCAAATAGATTTTCACTCATTTTTTACACGCTCCTTTAATTTTAAAATATTTTTAATAATATTACCTGTATCCATTTATAAAACTCTGCCTTAGCCCATGGGCATCACCTCCTCGGCATACTGCTGCCTGGTATTTTAGTAAGTATATTGCAAAGTCGCATAATAAGTGCGCCCCTGAATCGGATATTGGATATTTCTTATCTCGCCGTTACCATACATATTTAAATACATATCATTGGCTTTATTCAAGACATCATTACAACCCACTGCTAACTGTAAGGATTTATTAAACTTATATTTTACGCCCACATCCATAGTCGTCAGCGAGGACTGCCTCTTTACAGCACCTGTAGTCAGTGGTATCGGGTCAGTAACCATCCAGTCCACATACCTAAGCTGCGTAAACAAACTCCAGTTAGTATCTGGTCGATATGTCAACCGCGCTGTGCCTTCCCATTGGGGCTGGTAGGTCAAGCTTCCAGCAATGGTATTGGAGTCATAACCAGGCAGTTTAGTCATATCATAGAACACGTCTTTAGGTTTAGTATAGGTCGCTTGTAAATTAACATCCCATTTCTGCCAAGACATGTCTGCCTGTATTTCCAAGCCATTGACTTTTGCTTTGGCAGCGTTAGTGTAGAAAAAGAAGAAATTCCGACTCATCAACTGCAGTAGGTTTTCAGAATCACGGCCAAAATAAGTCAGCTGGAATTTAGCCGTGTCGGCTCCCAATGCCTTGCCGTCCCAAATAGCACTTACATCCCACTGTTTGCCTTCTTCCTGCATAGGGAACACGCTGTCAGTGCCGCCTACGTTCGGCATAGGCCAAATTCCGGCGCCGTCACCAGCGATCTCGTACATATTGAGCAGCCGGTAGTAAGTACCGCCTGTCGCCCGCAGCGTAAAGTGGTCGTTAAACTGCTTTTTCAACGCCAGCTGCCAGGTCACTTTATCATCAGTTTGCTCATCCTGTTGATGGAACCATTTTACATTTTGCGGATCATTCTTTTCGTCATAACGGTCGCTGCGCCCTAAAATCTTAGAACGATTATAACGAACGCTGGGCGTCAGCCAAAAATCACCTTTTTTATTTAATGTGATCGTATCCTGGACTTGGGCATTAAAAATCTCCTGCTCATAAGAATTGCGCCACCTGCCGCGGGTATCTTCGCTGGAATTTTCAAAATCATGCATTCGCCAGCCGTCAATATCCATTTTTTCTTTAGAGGCATCGACCAAAAATTCTATCAAGTGTCGGTCGCCGGCTTTATAGCTTCCGTCTATCTTCGCACCCAATCGACGGCTGTCGTATTTGCTCCACAAACTATTAGCACTCAAAGTATTTAAACTGTTTGTTGCTTCAAGCACCTTTTCCAAATTCTGCCAATCATCAATATAATAATCTTTATCCTGCTTTAAATAGTTGATACTCCAGCCCCATTCCAGATTGCCGACTGTATCGCGCCGACCTAAAAGCAATTCCTTCGCCGTTAACTCCTGATTACGAAAATAATACATATTAGGCTTGCCGTAAGGCATATTTACTGCCCAATCCTGATCCACAGTCCAAAGTGGGGCGTAATTATTATCAATAGGATGCGGCAGATGCTTATTTTTCCAGGTAGCTTTAGCCAGCCAGTGGTCATCCTGCCATTTGATAATGGCATCGGTGTTTTTATAATCATTAGCCTTACGCCAGCGTTCAGCACTTTCAAGTTTGTCTAATTGGTATTGATCGCTTTTATATAAATTTTCTTTGTAATTAGGATCAGCATATTTGGCATAATAAAACTCCCAATCATGCTCCATAACATCTCTTCCACCATAGTCATCAGGATTCTGTTTCCAAAAAACTTCATAAATATCGCCGCCCGGAGCACACCTTGTTACCATCTCATCAATTGATGTAACCTTACCCAAGCTAGGTTCTTCCATTCCAAAGCCAACATCGTAGCTAATTTGCTTATTTATTCTATTAGTGGTATTTTCCAAATCTTTATAATAATATTGCAAACGCTCTTTGTAGGTTCTGTCATTATCAAAATTCTTATATTTAAAATCGCCTTCACTCTGGTCGCGATTGATGCCAACCATCAATGCGCCACCCCCAGAGGAGCGTCGATTTGTAAACTACCCTTGTAGCCGCCAAAGGAGCTTTTGCCGAAACTGGCCTGCACGTTAGCTTTGGTAGGGCGTTTGGTAACAATATTGATAACGCCGCCCATAAAGGTACCGCCAAAGCGCGCCGGTATGTAACCGCGGTAGACCTCGATCCGTTCGACATTATGTACAGGAATAGTAGAAATATCTGCCGCCGCGTCGCCGCCTAAATTGAACAAAACACCATCGACAAACACACCGACCTGTGCAGCCGTTGAGCCACGCACACTGACCGTAGTATACTGACCTTTACCGTTTACCTCGCGTACATGCACACCAGGGACCATTTTCAACAAGTCGGGCAGGTCTTTCTGCTCACCCTTATAGTCATCAGGGCGAATAACCGTTACCGTTCCCGGCGACAATTTTGCTTCCCAATCAGGGCGCTTCGCCTCAACCGTTACGCCTTCCAGGGTAAAATCCATGCCATCACCATCAGTTTCATCTGCCGCAGCTTGGACACCCTGCACAGCTGCTGTTTTAGCTTCGGCTTGCGCTGTATTGTTAGAAGACTCTGCCGCCCATACCCTCGGCTGGTCCCCCCCTAATGTACAAACGCCCAAAGCAGCTAAAATCCCCGCTGTTATGGCAGCTTGCCGCAAGCTGTTTCTTTCATTTCTCATGCAAATCAATCCTCCCACTTTTGTAAAAAATAACGCCGCATTTTCTACCAGTCCATTCGGTGAAAGTGCAGCGTCTGTTTTTTTACAAAACAGCCTGCTCCGCTTTTCTGGTCGAAAATACTAAAATTTCCGCGCTGCTGGTTTCAGCGCATAGTTATAGCGTCCGCAGAAACATTTGCCTGACAAAATATCAGACTTAAACATCTCTGCAAAATTTTCTCCCAGTCCGTCTACGCAGGCTGTTCAAAAGATAGAACCAGTCAGCACTCTGACTCAAGATCATTACCCCAGCATCCCTTTGTGACAGGACTGCGATGCTGAAATTCCCTAATACAGTTGCGTGACAGCGCCGGATTCACACCGGACTTCCCTATAAAACCACGGATCATTGATCCCACAAGTACCCAGTTCCAAATTTTCATTTTTTGTTTTCAATGAACATGTCATTTATCACTCCAGTACCGTGACCGCAAGCATGGATACCGCCACCCCAGCGGCACCACGCTCAAAGGTCTGAGTTGAGTGGAGTTTGCAGGCTATGACTAAACCTGCTGGAAATAAGAACTGCCTCCCTGCTGATACAGGGAGGCAGAAAAACTTGCATAACAAGCGTATACCAGTTTTTCTAACTCTCTGTCTCTCGCAGCGGCTAGAGTATCAGGCTGATTGCTGGCTTGGGCATAAACCCTTACAGCGCCGGGAGCGCAGCGGAATTGCACCGCTTATCATGCGATTATTCGCACCTGATAACTATTACTATTTCTTTTTGGTGTTTAAATCATACAACTTACTTTTGCATATGTCAATCTATTTTTTAAGAAAGTATACAGTATATTTTCAATTCACAAATCTCTTTTGAGTTAAAAATAATAAACGGTACAAAGCAACTTTGTACCGTTTATTATTTAATTATTAATTCCAAAAAATGCTATAAGGTCTTCTAGTTCCTCAAAGGATAATGGTTTAGGAATAGATAATTGGGTATTATGGAAAATTTCAGTTGCCAAAGCAGCATATACCTGTGCTTGTTTTGACGTAGGATCCCATTCGATAACTGTTTTTCTATTTATTTCTGCCAGATTGACAATTTTATCACGTGGAATAAAAGCAACTATCCGCGTGTTTATTTTTTCAGCAAAAGTGCGAAGCAAATTTTCTTCGTTAGGTACATTACGTCCATTCCCAATTATTCCTGCCAGTTTTACCTCTCCTCGTCCTGCAAAACGTCTGATCCCTTTAGCGATATTGTTGGCTGCGTATAAGGACATCAACTCGCCAGACGAAACAATATAGATATCTGTTGCATATCCTTCTCTGATTGGTACTGCGAAGCCTCCACATACAACATCACCTAGTACGTCGTATAGTATTATATCTTCGTCGGCTGCTGCATCAAGCTCCTGTAATTTTTCCAAAGCAACTATTATACCTCGTCCGGCGCAGCCAACTCCTGGTTCGGGGCCTCCGGCTTCAACGCATTTTATTCCGTTAAAACCATAATGCACTATATCTTCCAAGTTTATTTCATCTTTTATCCGTACCATATCCAGCACAGTATTTTTGCAGATATGTCCTAAAAGCAATCTGGTTGAGTCGTTTTTAGGATCGCAACCTATCTGGCAAACTTTATGCCCAGCCGTGCTTAAAGCTGCCGAAACATTAGCGGCAGTTGTAGATTTGCCTATGCCACCTTTACCGTAAAATGCTATTTTTTTCATATTGACTCCTTTTTTAGATAAATGAATAATCTTAACTGCCTAAAAACTGTTTGCATAAAGTGTGTCCAACCTCGTATGCCTGCATATGTGGCACTGGGAACGCTGATTTTTTCGGCAGGCATAACGCTGTTTATATAAATCGTCTGACTGATATTTCCTATTTCACTACGTTCTCTGTCTGTTCCGCAGAGTATCTGATATTCATTTTCATTAAGTTTGGGCAGGTCGCCGGCATATTGCCAGCGTTGATAATTACAATTTCTGTTTTCTTCATTGGGTCCATTTATGCGGACAAAACATTGTTCTACCATCGACAAATCCTTTTTTATTACTGCCGCCAGGCTATGGGCACAACTACTGCCAGCAGATATGACCAGCCTTTTGAGTGACCAGCTGTTGTCAATATCACACAGGGCTGAGAAGCTGTCAAAAATATTTTCACGCGCTGCTGCTATCTCATGCTCTAATGCTTCTATATTTGTTTCTATCTTCAATGCAGTTGCAATTTTTTTAAGCCAGTTTATGCTTGCAGTAAAACCATATGGTATATCAGCGATAATATATTGTTGATTTAGATTTTTAAATAACCATTCAGCAACCGGCTTACCCAGTTCTTTGTTGATAACCACGTTTAACGCTGCTTGTCCAATTTTTTGCAGTTCTTGCAGCTGCGTACCGTTTGTAAGTAGGCAAAGATTAACTTTTATTCCTATACTGTTTAGCATACGATACAATTCAAGCATATCTCCTTCCCAGTTAGGATAACAGGTACTACAGCCGATAATATTTACCGTTGCTGCTTCTGGCATTGTCTGCTGCAATTTCATATCGGATAATAGTGCTGTTAAAGCATTGCTCCAGCCCTGCCAATATTCGCCGCTTAATCCTCCTGCATCCAGTGCGATAACCGGACAATTTGCCGTTATGCTTTTACAAACTCCTTGTATATCATCGCCAATAAGGCTAAGTGAACAGCTTGTAAGTACTGCTAAAAATGATTTTTTCTGATCGGCGCAGGCTTCTTCTACAGCCAGCTGTAATTTATCACTGACACCATACAAAAGATCTGGTTCCAAAACTTCTGAACAAAAAAGTCTTTCTTCATATTCTTTTACGGCCGTTGCCAGTTCCCGTTCTGCCAAAACAGCGCACCAACGCGGACAATTCATAATGACTTTACTGTCTGTAATACTTAAAAACGCTGATGCTGCCCCGGTCATTTGGCAGTATCCTTGACATGGCTGCCATTTTTTTAGTTTTTCATTATTTTTCATAAACCAATTTCCTTTTGTCGTTTAAAGTTTCAGCCAGTTTTAGTAAAAAATTTTCAACCCCACTTCTACCGATACGTCTAAATGTGATGCAATATTGCGGCAGTAAACACTTTTTAGGAGTAGTGGTCAGCAGAATATCTGCCGTAAGCTTTTGTAACTCTGCTTCAGAATAAAACTCTGTCTGTACTTTTTCTTTAAGCGATTCATAATGGGCTTGTTGTTCCTGTTTGGTTAATTCTTCACAAAACACTATTCCCTGCAATTGCATCCCTGCTTCATCCAACATTTTTATTATTTCTAAAGGGTCGAAATATCTTTGCGGCAGGCTTATAGCAAAAATATAGTTTTTATTTGAAATATGAGTAGTAATTTGTTGTAAAAATTTATTATAGCTTTGTTTTTCCAGTTCTTCTAACTTTTCTGCCTCAGTTGTTCTGTTCAATACTGTTCCAATTGTTTGCAGCCATTCATAGACGGCATCCATAGTATTAGGTATTTTTAATTTTATATAGTCTATCTCTCTTTTTTCGGCAAACTGTTGAGCAAATTTTTCAACTTCTACCAGCGTTTTTGGCAAAAAGCTTATAGCGGTAATTGCTGATACAGATGCCATATCTTTAAATTGTTCTAAAGACATGCCGCCAGGTGGGTAATATATTTTTGTAAAACCAAATAGTCCCAGTAGCCTGTTTATTTCCTGAATTTCTTTGGTTGGGCTAAAAATACTGTTCATGCCCACAACCGCTATACTTGCAGGATCTTTAGTCTTTTTTAGCAGTGGGTATACAAAGCGCTGGCATATGGCTTTAGTTATAGATAGCACTCCATCTACTGCTTTTTGGTTCATAAAACCTGATCCTTCGACATACAAGACCGGCACTCCTGTTGTTTGTTCTGCTTCCTGACAAATAGCTGCTACATCATCTCCTATCACTCCGGCAGCGCAGCCAGCTGCCACTATAATGTATTCCGGTTTTTGTTCTGCCACAACGTCCAACAGACATTCTTTTAAGATTTTTTCCCCACCAAAAATAGCTTCTTTATCAGCAAGTCCAGTTACGAACAAATTACTACAATCATGTTCTGTTTTTAAATTTTTTTGATTTTCTATTTTCCGACGCATTTCCCAAAAAGCATTATAGGCAATATGTGAGCAGGATTTAGGTGCATGAAAAACTACAGCAGCCTTGGGATTATAAGCTGCTGCTAAAAAAACACTCATTAAATTGCAATGGATTACTTTTTTTCTTTCTGAATTTCTAATCATTTTTATGCTCCGTTTGCATTTTCATAAACTACTGTATGTAATAGCTCTATGCTTTTAGCTACATTATGCGAAAGACAGTTTACATAGCTTTGAGGAATTATTATTGCTTGACGTTTTTTTATTGCTGTCATCCCAACATAAGCAGGGTCACTATATATTTCTTCAAGTTGGTCTTTGCTGTTTTGATAGGCTCCACCTTGTGACCACGAACTTATCAGCAAAAATTCAGGGTTTGTTTTTAAGACTTCTTCTTTACTGAGGATCCGACTTGTACCTGTGTATTCTTGTGCAGCAGGGCGCGCTTGTTGATAGCAGTCTTCTATTCCTGCTGTGCTAAGAATATCATTATACCCCCCCCCCCCCCCGCCAATAGCACCAAAGCGCAAAAATAACATACCCGTTTTACGTTGTTTTTGCGGTATTGCGGCAACTTTTGTTTTAACAGCGTTTATTTTAATATTCATCGTCTTTATTAGTGTTTCTGCTTTTTCTTTTTCACCTACTGCCTCTCCAATGCCTTTTACCAAATCCGGTATCTCATCAAGTCTTGAGATATATTTAAAGACATATACTTTTATCCCTGCATCTTCTAAACTGTCGATGTATTCTTTCTTCGCTGTGTCGGCAATAAAAAACAGGTCTGGTTTCAAGGCTATTACAGATTCAAGATTATTTTCTACAATGCCTGGAACATCTTCTGCTTGTTTATGCCCCATCGACAGTCCAGGATCGTGTACCCATTTACTAAGCCCAACTATTTTTTGATGGTCGACGAGATCCAATAATATTTCGTCTGCATAGACAAAGCTGCTGGCAATTCGTTCTGGTTTTTTAGCAAAGGTAATTTTTTTGCCTCTGATATCATGCACTGTATAATTTTGGGTTTCTGCTGCAGTTTCAGTAATTTTATCAGTCTTACCGCAGCCACTTATAACCACGGATAGCAGCAGTAGTATGCACATTAAATATCTTATCATCGTCGACCATCTCCTTTACTTAAAATGTACGTTCATAAGTAAGCATCCAGTTACGTTCTTCTAATAGGGCTCCTGATGTACCGCTGGATGAACCTGTTCTGATATCATCTCGATTGAGTAAATTGTAAATTGTTAATTTTAGAACGTCTTTATCTGTAAGTTTATGAGAGACGTTCATATTAATGTCCAACATTGGTTTTGTACCGTTTACACGGCCAGTCATATAGTTGGCAAAAATATTAGCAGAATTTTTATCAAGTTGATAACCAATACCTGCATTTAGTCCAAATTTAAAGTCAGTACGTTCCCATTCACTACTGGTGATTGTTTTCTGTTGTGGATTTGCGTATGACATTCCTAAATTGTAGCTAAATTTTTTACTAAGTGCTTTTTCATAGCTTAATTCCACACCGGTGTTGCGATATTTTTCTGCATTTTTATAGATGTTTAAACCACTGGTAGAATCTTTAGCTCTATATATTCTGTCATCTATATCCATATGAAAAATATTTAATTTTAACAAATCATTATCGGTAATTTTCTTTTTCCAACCTAGTTCATAATTCCAACCACTTTCTGCTTTTAAGTCAGGATTCATTAGTTGAGTTGCAGTGCCCCATTGTTCGTTGATATTAGGCGCACGCATTGATTTGTTAATATTCAAATAAATATTTTCATTTTCTCCGATGTTTTGCAAAAGTTGAAACTGGGGACAGAATTTACTTCCTGATTCTTCTACATACGCTTCACGAGCGCCTAAAAACATTTTCGTCTTAGCGCCTATTTGTGTTTCTGTCATAAAAAATACGGCTCCACTATCACGTTTTGCGCTATCAGTACCAACAGTATTTTTAGTATTTTCATTTTCGTAATTAGCGCCAGCAGTTATCCCTACTTTACCAATCAACCATTTATTTTGAATATCAGCACCTATATTGTGTCCCTTCTGGTGCGTTGTCGTATTATATTTCCAGTCTCTACTGCGCATATACACAGCTGCTGACATGTCATTATTGCTATAGCGCATCTGTCCAAAGTGATATTGGATATCGCTGTGAAACCCCGGTGCATATTGACCATTATTTATTCTGGAACAGTCTGATATTTTTTTGCTATACATATATTGCAACAGTAAGTTGTCAGTTATATTATATTGCAAATTTAAACTGTCTTTTTCAAGATTGTCACCCATATAAAAGCTTGTCGGACTCGATTGATAAACTTTTCCGCGGCCTTTTGATTGTTGCCTGCTATAGCTGACTTGCAATTTATCTGTAGCGACATTGACTGCCCCTTTAAATTTATTTTTATCTCCCCAACCTATCAAAACTTTGTTTGTTCCTTGTTTTTTATTGGTGATGATATTTATTACGCCAGCACTGGCATTAGATCCATATAATACTGCCGAGCCGCCTTTTACTACTTCTATTCTGTCAATAATATCAGTAGAAATAGATTCAAGGTCGTAGTTTCCGTCTTGATTGAGAGGAATGCCATTTACCAATATCGCAACGTTATCTTTAGATACACCTCTAAATCCAACGTATGTATTACCTGTTGGTGAAGCAGTTAGGGTAAATCCAGGAATATTGCGTACTACTTCCATAACGTTGTTAGCACCTAATTTTTCAATTTTTTTCTGATCGAAAATTTCGGTTGCAGCAGGAATTTCAAGGTCACGGGTTTCATAACGAGTAGCGGTAACTAACACTGGATCTAATTCAAAGCTTTCAATATTATTTCGTACATTGTCAGCAAACACTGTACCCCCCCACAAGACAGAACTCAGAATAACTACACTACTTAAAAGGTGATTTTTTAACATTCTTTTCATCATCAGCTCTAACTCCTTGCTATTTAATGTATAATACAGTAAAATCATATTAGTCACTAATATGCATATTTTTTCTTTTTGACATTTTGTTCAAATAGTTATAATTACTGTATTACTCTTTAAATGATAAAGTATATAATGCTTATAGTGTCAAGGTGATTTTATGAAAAACACGGTAAAAGATTATTTTACTCCTGGAGAACTTGCTAAGCTTACTGGTATTTCTAAGCAAATCCTTCTCTATTATGATAAAAATAATATTTTCTCACCAAGCTTTGTTGACGATAATGGATATCGTTATTATTCGTTATCACAATATTTCTCTTTGGAAATATTGATAACAATGCGTAAATTAGATATACCATTGCAAGATATTATGTTCTATCTTAAAAATAAAAATCTTCATGATTTGAAAAAAATATATACTTTAAAATTACATGAATATCAAGATAAAATAAAACAGCTACAGCAGTACGAATCTGCTTTAGCCAAACGATTGATGCGATTAGAAAAAATAGAAAGTATCCGGCTCAATCAGATAATGTTATCGGAACAAAGTGAAGAACTATATTATAGAAGTGCCGATATCCCATTATCAATAACCCCCAAAAAACGTATTTTAAAAATTGCTGAATATATGCTTCCCCACTTAAGGTCTAAACTATTAGAGGATTGTGTCATTGGCTTTCAACTTAATAAAGACGAATTTATCCAATGTCAGAAATTATCCAAATATAATATTTTTATACAAACTGTAGATATGAATACAAACAAAGATACAGATATTCTAAAAAAAGAAAGTGGCCTTTACCTTTCTCTATATTGCAATTGTCATTACGGTCTTATTGATGATGATATCAAATTAAACATTAAAAACTTCATTAACATCAATAAACTTAGTATTTGCAGCGATGTTTTTGTATTTCCTATTAGAAATTATTGGTCTGCTACAACAAATTCAGAAGAAATATCACAAATATGTATACAGGTAGAATATATGAAAGACAGTGTACAATAGTTGTACACTGTCTTTATTCAACTTTTAAGAAAACACTAAACAGCACTTTTTATTCTGCTACTTAGAGTTTTCTATTTTTATTGATTTTATAGCATCTAAAATTATATCATTTTTTAAATTTTTACTATCTTTACTATCATATAATTAATTACTTTGGCATTTGCTGATGTGTGATAAAGAAGTAGTAGAAGTGTAAAAAATTTTGCCGTTCCTATCCGGCGTTTGCGCATTGCGCCGGATAGGTCGGGCGGTCATTCGGGCAGGTCTACCTTGCCAACGAAAGAGTAATAAATATCAATGTCCTGTCTGCGTGTGCCGTTCTCGTCATAGCTGCACTCATGCACAACGATTTTCTCCACAAACTCACGCAAAAGGGTAGGGGTAAGTTCTTCAAAGCTGGTGTACTTGCGGACAACATTCATAAACTTTTCTGCGTTTACCGTGGCTTCCTGCGCTTTGGAAAGCTCTGCCCGGATAGCGGCGGCTCTCTCTTTCAGTTCTTTCTGCTCGGCTTCATAGTCTGCCGACAGCTCCGTGAAACGCTCGTCTGAAATGCGCCCGGTCACGCTGTCCTCATACAGCCGCTTGAAGATAGCGGATAACTCGCTGATACGCTTCTCGGCGGCTTCCAGCTCCTTTTTCCTTGCGGCGTTCCTGCGCTTGCCCCCGTCCTCGTTCTGCTCGATCAGCAGCTTCATAAACCGGGCTTCGTGCTTCGCTGCATAGCTGGTGACTTTCCGCAGATTGTCGGTCACTCCGGCGGTCAACAGGTCGGTGCGGATAAAGTGCGCCGTACAGTCACGGGTACGCTTCTTGTAGCTCCCGCAGATATAACAATCCTGCTTGCGGGTGGCGTTCTGGTAACGCTGCTGGTAAAGGACGCTGCCGCAGTCGGCACAAAAGAGTATGCCGGAGAATAAGCCCACTTCATCATAGCGGTTCGGGCGTTTGCGCTGCTTGCGTAACTCCTGCACACGCTCCCACATCTGGGTGTCAATGATAGGCTCATGGTGGTTCTCGAAAATCGCCTGTTTCTCAATGGGGTTCTCTACGCTGTGCTTGGTCTTGTAGGACGGCTTCTCCGTCTTGAAGTTTACCAGACAGCCCGTGTACTCCCTGTTTTCAAGGATATGTACCACGGTATTGGTCGCCCACTTGCACTCATAGCCGGGGTGGTAGCGGCGTGTGCTGCCCGTCCTGCGGTAT
>ERZ791659.1367-NODE-1367-length-13050-cov-3.72043_pt1 | contig 13050 bp, 8 predicted proteins | sample MGYA00510053_ERZ791659 | MGnify/ENA primary metagenome ERZ791659 (study PRJEB30046, sample SAMN00715192) | human gut metagenome | study: EMG produced TPA metagenomics assembly of the A metagenome-wide association study of gut microbiota in type 2... | reverse complement strand
AGCTTCTACTGGGGAATTTGCAAATTCCGGTAATGACGGTACTTTTACCATTGCAACCAATGCATTGAGCTCTTTGAATCCGGCCGATATTGAAAGTATCGAAGTGTTGAAAGACGCTTCGGCTACTGCAATTTATGGTTCTCGTGGTGCGAACGGGGTTATCTTGATTACTACCAAGAAAGGTAAGTCGGGAAAGACGACTGTGGGAGTATCGGCTAACTTTACGGTTGCTAATGCTGCCAATTTGCTGGATTTGATGAGTCTTGAGGAATATGCTCAATATCGTTTGGTATATGGTGGAGGTTATAAAAAGGATGACAACGGGGATTGGAACTTATGGAAGATAAATAAGGAAACAGGCGAAAATGAATGGAACGATGCTTTCCAGTTCTTTTTACAAGATGGCGGTGTGTACAGGAAAAATGGTGAAAACTCTAAGTTGAAAGAGAAGTGGACGCTGTTGAATCCGATAGATTGGCAGAAAGAGATATATAGTACTGCTTTCTCACAGAATTATTCAGTTACACTAAATGGTGGTTCTGAGAAAACAACTTATTTTGCTTCGGCTTCTTATAAGGATATTGAAGGATTAGTGGAAGGCACTGGCCTGAAACAAGGTGACTTTCGCTTGAATTTGAATTCTACGCTTGCCAAGAATATCACAATGGCAATTTCTGTGAATGGGTCTATCAAACAGAATGATATGATGTCCGGTGGTAATACGACTGGTGGTGCTACAGGTTCTATCTCGAATGTGGCTCTGTCGAGTGCGCCTTATGTTAAATCACAGGAAGAAATGGAACTGACGACTCCGAATCTTGCCGACCGGGCCACGGTTTGGACATGGGTGGAAGACTATGACGACACTACTATTGAGAAAACGTTCCGTGGATCATTGGATTTGAATTGGAAAATATTCAAGTTTTTATCTTATAACCTACGTGCCGGTGGTAATATCTCTATTCAAGACCGTGATCGTTGGTTCAACATTACGCTTTATACCGGTTCTGCACAGAACGGTTATATTACTCAGTCGGATTTTAACCGTAGCAACTATTCGGTAGAGAACGTGTTCCAGTTTAATCACGAGGTAAAGGGCATTGTAGATATTAATGCTACGGCCGGTATTACGTATGATACCTACCGTTCGCTAAATACACTGACTGTCGGAAATGATTTTAATAATTATAGTTTCCGTTCAAATGGCATGCATATGGCCGGCAATGTGGAATATAAACAACCGGCTCAACGGGATTATCAACTGTTGTCTTTTCTGGCACGTGCCAATTTGAGCTTTTTGCAAGGGCGCTATTTACTGACGGCATCTATTCGTGGTGATGGTTCCAGTAAGTTTAAAAAAGGTAACCAATGGGCATACTTCCCTGCCGCAACAGTTGCATGGCGTCTGGAACAGGAAGAGTTCATAAAAGACCATTCATGGATTAATCAATTAAAGTTACGTGCCGGTTACGGTGAAACGGGTTCTCAATCTATTGACCCGTACAGCACATTCTCAAGCTATGGTACGCAATTTACAAATACGCCGCAGGGGGCGGAAAAACCGGCACAAGGAGCAACCGGTAGTGGTGATAAATTGATAGGACTTGTAGTAGACAAAATGGAAAATGATGGACTGAAATGGGAACGAACTGTTTCTTATAATGTCGGAGTTGACTTTTCCTTTTTTCAGGATCGTATCGGAGGTACTGTTGATTTATATTCCAAAAAGACGAAAGATTTGCTGATACAGCGTGACTTGCCACCTTCAACAGGTTATAAATCAATGACAATCAATCAGGGAAGTTTGCGTAACAACGGTTTGGAGGTTTCGTTGCATGGAGATATTATTCGTACGAAGGACTTTACTTGGTCGCTTTCCGGTAATATAGCTTTCAATCGGCCTGAAATTCTGGATTTCGGATTACCGGAGGAAGAATGGGGAACCGGACAAAATTGGAAGGCCTATATGGGAAACAGTTTGGGTGATCACTTCGGTGAAGCGAATATATTTATTGCCGGAAAAGCTCCCGGTTTGTTTTATGGCTATCAGACGGATGGAATTATTCAGGAGAATGATCCTTATATAAAACAGATAGATGCGACAAAATCTATAGGAACGGTAAAGGCCGGTAACTTGAAGTTTGTAGATCAGAACGGTGACGGCGCTATTAATGAAAAAGATCGGGTCATTCTGGGAGATCCGAATCCGGACTTTACTTATGGATTCCAGACTGATTTCAGATGGAAAGACTTATCACTTTCTATGGCATTTACCGGTGTACAGGGGAATGATATTTTAAATACGAATGCACGTTATTCTATCTTGCCGTCTAACTCCACCAGTATGATTTATAAAAGCTCTTTTGAAAAAATGTGGAGAAACGATAATCCGTGGATAGGGGAATATCATGGAAATGAAATGCCTTCACCAAGTGCGGTCACTCCTAAGGTCATAATGGACAGATATGTGGAGGATGGAAGTTATCTGCGTTGTTCGGACATTACATTGGGATACAATCTGCCGAAAAATCTGGTTTCAAAGATTGGGTTTAATAGCATTGGGATTTATGCATCAGTGAAAAATGCGTTTATAATAACCAATTACTCCGGTTATGATCCTGAAGTAAACAGCTTCGCTTTTGACGGAACGCGTCCGGGTATCGATACGAGTTCTATGCCTCATACCCGTTCGTTTATTTTTGGACTTAATGTTTCATTCTAATATTCTGGTTTGATTATGAAAAGAATCAATATAATTTATCTGTTTTTAATGTTGGCTGTTTTCGGGTCTTGTTTGGACGAGGATCCGAAGTATACTACAAATTCGTGCGACGTGAAGTTGCGTAAGTGATTGTGTAACACAAAGATTACACCTCCAGTTCCGTCTGGAGTAGCCTACGGACACGTGCATTAGGAGCAATCCTTTTGTACGAAGCTGTCCCGACAAGGTAGCCTTTCCGAAAGGAGAAGATTGAACCGCGAGGGGAAATCAACGGCTGATAACACCATTCAGCGCGAGGAGCTTGGCTTAGCGGTATGGTCAACGAAAGTGAACTGTCCGATAAACATCGTAAAGTACAACGAGCCAAAGGTTGTTGATAGGCTCGAACCAAAAGGTAAGCAGTCGGCTGTCCTCTTGAATTTTGGGGACACACGGACATTAGCACTGCCGGTGGAATAGACAGGACCTAACCCGCTTATTTGTCACTTATGTAAAACACGGTAAGCCCGTATCTCTCCAGTTCTTCGGAACTGGTAAGCAAGCCGCAAGGCAAGCCTACATGGGGTGCGGGTATAGGATAACGGAAAAAGCGAATGCCTCCCCGTAATGGGGAGGATACGGATTGAACCAATATCACGGGCTGATAAGGGCAACATTATCCGACACGAAAGTGGGCAGACTTCCGTCTATGGTGACACTTTACAAGATAGTTTACAGAACTTTTAAAGAAAGGAAAGCAAATGAACGCAAAGAAATTGGCGTGTGCGCCCGAAGACATAGACATTCACGAACTCTGGTCGAAAATCGACTGGGACAAATGTGAGTGTTTTGTCCAAAAGCTGCAAGCACGTATTGTAAAGGCTCAGAGGGAAGGCAGACATAACAAGGTAAAAGCCTTGCAATGGATGCTTACCCACTCGTTCTACGCCAAAGCATTGGCGGTAAAACGAGTTACGACTAACAAAGGAAAATCTACTTCCGGCGTTGACAAGATTACATGGTCTTCTCCATTGGCGAAAGCCAAAGCCATATTCACTCTGAAAAGACGTGGCTACAAGCCACAACCTCTAAAACGTGTGAATATCAAAAAGAAGAACGGGAAATTACGCCCACTCGGAATACCAACGATGAAAGACCGTGCGATGCAGGCGTTATACTTAATGGCACTTGACCCGATAGCGGAAACCACTGGCGACAACCATTCCTACGGATTCCGCAAATATCGCTGTACGCATGATGCCATTGAGCAATGTTACATTGTACTCTCTCGCTCGGTAGCTCCCGAATGGATTCTTGAAGGGGACATCAAAGGATGCTTCGACCATATCAGCCATGAGTGGCTTATCAACAATATCCCCATGGATAAGGAGATACTACGCAAATGGCTCGAATGCGGTTACGTGTTCAACGGTGAACTCTTTCCTACGGAAGAGGGAACCCCACAAGGCGGCATAATATCCCCAACTCTTGCAAACATGGCACTTGACGGACTGCAAGAATTATTGGAAAAGAGTGTCAAGAAATATCAGGTAAACTACAAAAAGATAGTTCCAAAGATACATCTTGTACGATATGCAGACGATTTCATTGTAACGGCAAAGGATAAGGAAACGATAGAACAGGTCATACTTCCGTTGGTACGCAAATTTCTTGCGGAAAGAGGTCTGACACTATCAGAAGAAAAGACAAAAATCACACATATAAGTGAGGGATTTGACTTTCTCGGCTTCAATATCCGAAAGTTCCGCAATAACACATTGCTGACAAGACCGTCAAAAGATGCGCAAAAGAGATTCTGCGATAAAATCCGCAAGACAGTAGAATCCAACAAGTGCGTAAAACAGAAGTCGCTGATTATGATGTTGAATCCAATCATAAAAGGTTGGGGCAATTATTATAAATACGGTGCTTCTGGTGAGATATTTCACCGGATGGATTGGGAAATCTTCAAGAAAATATGGCAATGGGCAAGACGCAGGCATCCGCAGAAATGCAAAGGATGGGTAAAGGATAAGTATTTCAGAACACTAAACGGACGCTCGTGGAGATTTGCGGCAGATATGGGTAAGAAAGATAAGATTGATTATCTTGAACTGACCTATCTACCGACCATTCACCATGAGAAATTTGTCAAGGTTCGACATTATGCCAATCCGTATGACCCAGCCGATAAGTCGTACTACGAGTGGAGAGAAACCTACCGAATGAAGCAAACGCTGAAAGGCAGACAATCTCTGATAAACATTTGGAAACGACAGAATAAAGTGTGTCCTGTATGTGGAGAACGTATTGACAGGGAAAGACCTTGGAGTATCACTGAACAAATAATCAGCGGACAAAAGGTAAGAACTCTTGTACATACCAGTTGTAAACGTAAAATGCAAAGTAGATTATGAATATGAAAGTCGAAAATGAGATGGCTCTACCGATAACAAAGTCGGTAACGGTCATGTTGCTTGAGCCGTATGCGGGGAAACTCGCACGTACGGTTCTTAGAGGGGAAAGCTCCCGTAAGGGGGCTGACCTACTCGACTAAAGTGGTATACAGTGACGAACAGTCAGCACAAATGGCTCTGACCGGAATTTATGGTCTGATGGCTGTACAAGGATCCTTTGCACAATTGCTTCCTGAGATTAATACCGAGGCTTCCGGCTTGTGCTGGACTTCTTATAATACCTCCGATAACCGTTGCCAGTATACTGCAGGAGCTATTCCTACTGAAAATGAATTTAATAATCTTGTATGGGGTGCGCTTTATCAGGCTATTGCGAACTGTAATATTTTTATAAAGGCATGTGAAGACAGTGAAAGTGCTGATTGGAGTACGAAAGCCAATATGGTGGCCCAGGCTAAGTTTATGCGGGGAGTATGTTACTATGTTCTTTATTCTTTTTATGGAGGAGTACCTTTACGGTTAGAACCGTCTGATCGGGAAAGTTTGGCGATATCACGTGCTACCCGGCAACAGACAATCGACCAAATTATAAAGGATTGGACAGAGGCTGCTGTTGATTTGGATGAAACTTCTTCTTTGGCAAGTAATAAGCCTACTGCTCCTAATAAATACTCGGCATATGCTTATCTGGCAAAACTTTATTGGGTAATGGGATGTAATGCCTGGGCTGCTGAAAACGGTGACTATTGGGCTACGGGTATTCTGAAACAAACATGGCCGGAAATGCAGGCCAGTACTGTTTATTTTAAGAAGGCGAAGGAATATGGTGACTTGGTGTTGGATAAAAGTGATTTTGACCTTGAACCGGATTTTAATACTTTATATAATGGTACACGTCTCAGCTTTTCTAAAGAATTTGTCTTCGTAATCGATGCTACTAAAAATACGACAGAGAATGTAGGATACAATTCACTACATTGGACATTTTCTCCTCAGAACTCTTCTCAGGGGGAAACTTGGGGACGTTCGCAACCTAATAAATCTTTTTATGACTGGGCGCATGGCACTTATCAGGATGATCCACGCTTGAAAGTCACTTTCATTTCTAAATGGGTGAAGTATGTTAATAAAATGCCGTCGGACGAGTGGCAGGCTGCTTATCCGTATGTGATGAAATCTTTTAATGATACGGTTTGGGTAGATTCGATTGTCAGGCCGGGAAGACCTCCTATAAAGGTGCCGGTAGTAACAACTCACAGAGAATTGGTAGATTCTATCGATTATATCAATGGCGGATATGAGGATCCGACGAATCCGAAAGTGGAAGAACTGGATTCTTTGTTACAGGAAGCGTATTGCAAGACGAAAGGACCGTCTGATTGGAACATCAATGACTGGCCTTATTTTGGGAAGTATATGACTAACGATTGTTCCGGACGTTATGCTAATAACAATCTATATGTATATCGTTTTGCTGATTTCCTTTTACTGATGGCAGATGTTGAGAATGAGTTGGGGAATACTGGTACTGCTGTGTCTTTGGTAAACAGGGTTTTGTCGCGTGCACGTGCTTCGGTGAAACCGGCATCCACTTATCCGAAAGATTTATCGGCCGGCTTGTCGAAAGAGGCAGTGAGGGAATATATTTTCCATGAACGTCTTTTCGAATTGGCAGCAGAGTTTGACGGGTTTACGGACACAAGAAGGAGAGGTATTGAATGGCGCAAGAAACTGCTTGAACGTAATAATAATCACCATATAACTTCTGCTTGTTATCATTATGGCCTTGAAAATGGGTATGCTGCTCCGTGGAGAGAGTATTGGTATCCGAGTGATGGAGAAGAGGATTGGAATAGTTATCTGGTACGTAATCAGTTGATTCCTATTCCACAAATGGAATTGACCACCAATGATATGATTTCTATTAATGACCAGAATCCGGGATATAGTAAATGAGGATAGATAGAGATGATAGAGTGAAGCCATAAGGTGGATTTTTTTGATAGGTTTTTATAAATAAATCTTGGAGGTGGTGGGCAATAATGATAAAATAATCGTATATTGTCCACCGTTTCTTTTATGAGAATATAAGTTATGATAAGAAGATTGACTATACAACAACTACTAACATGGGATGGCAAACAATGGACGAAATGTGATGTAAGTGGAGAATTTAGTAATATCATGCACAATCCTTTGCCTCGGTTTGTACGTTGGCAGAAACAATCTGCACGTTATTTGAAATTGGAGCCACTGACAGAAATCAATGGAAAACAATTGGTTACCGTAGGAGAGATCGGTATTCTGACCGAATAATTATAGTCGTTTGTATTTGATAGCCCCTTAAAAAATGGAAAGTATGATTTGTAGAAAATGGAGTCTGTTGCTATTGTGTTTGGTGATGAACGCCAAGCTGATGGCTTCTTTTTCCGGAAAACCATTTGTGGTTCCGGAACTGAAAGAGTGGAAGCCCGCCCAGGGAAGCATGACCTTAGGCAGCAGAACAAGAATTGTGTATGACGCGAAGCAGCCGGAGTTACTCCGTATAGCCGAACTGATGGCCGATGATTGTTTCAGGTTGTTTCAGCGGAAGCCGGAGGTTGTATCCGGCAAGGCAAAAAACGGTGATATCGTATTGGCATTGAAGCCGGATAAGCATCTGGGTAGAGAGGGATATTCCATTAAAATATCCGATAAAATATTTTTGTCGGCTTCCCAGACAGAAGGTGTGTACTGGGGAACCCGTACCTTGTTGCAAATGGCTGAACAAAATGAAAACGGTTGTTTGCCCAAAGGAGAAATTCGTGACTATCCCGATTATTCCTTACGTGGCTTTATGCTCGATTGCGGTCGGAAGTTTATCCCGATATCTTATTTGCAGGATTTGGTAAAGATCATGTCCTACTATAAGATGAATACATTACAGATTCATTTGAATGACAATGGTTTCAAGCAGTATTTCGAGCATGATTGGAGTATCGCTTATTCGGCATTCCGTCTGGAGTCGGAAACGTATCCGGGATTGGCTGCCTATGATGGGTTTTATACTAAAAAGGAGTTTATTGATTTGCAGAAACAGGCGATGGAGTTAGGGGTGGAGATTATCCCGGAAATCGATGTTCCGGCTCATTCGTTGGCTTTCACGCAGTATAACCCAAGGATAGGCAGTAAAAAATATGGTATGGATCATCTGGATTTGTTTGCTCCCGAAACATATCCTTTTATCGATGCTCTTTTTAAAGAGTATCTGGAAGGTGATGAACCGGTATTCTGCGGAAAGCGCGTACACATCGGTACGGATGAATACTCGAATGAAACGCAGGAATTGGTGGAGAAGTTTCGTGAGTTTACGGATCACTATATCGATCTGGTAGAAGGATATGGGAAACAGGCTTGCGTATGGGGAGCATTGACCCATGCCAAGGGGACTACTCCCGTGAAGTCGGAAAATGTAATTATGAATTTATGGAATCCCGGTTTTGCCGATCCTCAAGAGATGATTTCGGAAGGATATCAATTGATTAGTATGAATGACCAGTCGGTATATATTGTGCCGGGAGCATCCTACTATCACGATTATCTGGAAGAAGAAAAGTTGTGGACTCCTGCCGTTATCGGAAAAAGTGTATTTGAAGAAAAGCATCCGTCCATTCTCGGAGGAATGTTTGCTCTATGGAATGATCATGTGGGTAATGGTATTACGGTGAAAGATATTCATTACCGGGCTTTTCCTGCCTTACAGACATTGGCAGTGAAGATGTGGACGGGTAAGAATCCGACGTTGCCTTATGCTGTGTTTGATGAGGCTCGTGCCGCATTAAGTGAGGCACCGGGAGTGAATCGGTTGGGTAGAGCCGGGAAGCCGGGGACTTTAGTTTATCAGAAATCGGATGTTCCGGCAGGAAGTGAAAATGGTTTAACTGAAATCGGGTATGATTATATGGTGAACTTTGATTTGGCCGGCAGGGAAGAGACTCCGGGCACCATACTTTTCCGTTCTCCGGAAGCTGTCTTTTATCTGGCCGACCCAGTGAAAGGATTGGTTGGGTTTGCACGTGACGGCTATTTGGATACCTTTAGATACAAAGTGCGTGAAGGTGAGAAAGTGAATGTACAGATAGAAGGTACGCCTCATTCGACAACACTTAAAGTGGATGGAAAGCTGATTGACCGGTTGAATACCCGGAAACTTTATTATAACTGCGGAAAAGATTCCATGCCGTATTTCCGCACACTTGTTTTTCCGTTGCAAAAAGCCGGTGATTTTAAGAGTCGCGTTGAGAATCTGAAAGTTTATAATTATTGTAAGGAATAGAATTGTATGATGAAGAATTTGAGTGTACTGTTATTTTTAGTGTTGTGTACTTTGTGTACGAAGGCGCAGGTACGTACGGAGTACCTGTTTGAAAAAGGATGGAAATTTACCCGTGAAGACGGGACAGACTTTATGAAACCCGGGTATGACGATGCCCGTTGGCAATCGGTGACAATACCTCACGACTGGGCTATTTACGGCCCTTTCAGCATTCATAATGATCAGCAAAAAGTAGCCATTGTGCAGGATGGGCAAAAGGCGGCATTGGAACATGCCGGACGTACGGGCGGATTGCCTTTTGTCGGAGTTGGGTGGTATCGTCTCCGGTTTGAAGCACCTGCGTTTACTTCCTCCGATAAAGCTACATTGATATTCGATGGAGCGATGAGTCATGCTAAAGTTTACCTGAACGGGCATGAGATTGGCTATTGGCCTTATGGGTATAACTCTTTCTATCTGGATGCCACTCCTTATATGAAGCCGGGAGAGAGTAACCTGTTAGCTGTCCGGCTGGAGAATGAGACCGAGTCTTCCCGTTGGTATCCGGGAGCGGGTTTGTATCGTAATGTGCATTTACGGGTGAATAAACCGGTGCATATACCGGTTTGGGGGACTTACCTCACTACTCCGGTTGTGAAAAGTGAATATGCTAAAGTTCATTTGAATACGGCTTTGGAAACGGGACAACCCGAAGCAAGCGGTTATCGGATTGTGACAGAACTGAAAGATCAGTGGGGTAAAGTGGTTGCGAGTGGTGACAAGGTACTGGCTTATGGCGACGGGAATGTGTTCGAGCAGAGTTTTGTGGTACGTTCACCGGAATTATGGTCGCCTGAAACTCCTGTCCTGTATACTGCTGTTTCGAGAGTCTATGACGGGCAGGAGTTGATTGACGAGCATACCACCCCCTTTGGTATCCGCTCGCTTGAGTTCATCCCCGATAAAGGTTTTTTCTTGAATGGAAAGAAGACTTATTTCAAGGGTGCTTGTATGCATCATGATTTAGGCCCGTTAGGTGCTGCTGTCAATGATGCGGCTATCCGCCGACAGATTCGTATTTTGAAGGATATGGGGTGCAATGCCATTCGTACTTCACATAACATGCCGGCTCCGGAACTGATAAAGGCTTGTGATGAAATGGGAATGATGGTTATGGCCGAATCGTTTGATGAATGGAAAAAAGAAAAATGCATGAACGGTTATCATAAAGTGTTTGACGAATGGGCGGAAAAGGATCTGGTAAACCTGTTGCATCAGTATCGCAATCATCCAAGTATCGTCATGTGGTGCATCGGGAATGAAGTGAGCGAACAGTGGGGAGCCGGAGAATTGGGAGCAAAGATTACCCGTTTCCTGCGGGATATCTGTCATCGGGAAGACCCTACGCGTCCGGTTACAATGGGGATGGATGGCGTGGATGCCGTTATAAAGAATAATATGGCTGCTACGTTGGATATTCCCGGATTCAATTATCGCCCTCACAAATATCAGCTTGCTTACGATAAATTGCCGCAACAGATCATTTTAGGAAGTGAGACAGCTTCTACCGTCAGTTCCCGTGGAGTATACAAATTTCCCGTAACTCGTCAGTGGATGAAGAAATACGATGATCATCAGTCTTCTTCCTATGACGTAGAATCTTGTGCATGGTCTAATTTGCCGGAAGATGATTTTATCCAGCACGAGGATTTACCTTATTGCATCGGCGAATTCGTATGGACCGGATTCGATTATTTGGGAGAACCGACTCCATACTATACCGATTGGCCCAGCCATTCTTCTCTGTTTGGTGTAGTCGATCTGGCAGGATTGCCTAAAGACCGGTATTTTCTCTATCGCAGCCATTGGAACAAGGAGCAAGAGACTTTGCATGTTTTGCCCCATTGGAATTGGGAAGGACGCGAAGGAGAGGTCACTCCGGTGTTCGTGTATACCAACTATCCGTCAGCCGAACTCTTCATTAATGGGAAGAGTCAGGGAAGGCGTACGAAAGACCTTAGCGTTACGGTACATAACAGTGCCGATTCTACTTCTATATTCGAGTTTAAACGTCAGCAACGTTACCGTCTGATGTGGATGGATACACGCTATGAGCCGGGAACGGTGAAAGTCGTTGCCTACGATAAAACCGGGAAAGCGGTTGCCGAAACAGAAATGCATACTGCCGGAAAGCCTCATCACATTGAATTGGTTGCCGATAGAAACCGGCTTCGGGCAGATGGGAAAGATTTGGCGTTTGTGACGGTCAAAGTGGTTGACAAAGATGGGAATCTTTGTCCCGACGCACAGACTTTGATTCAATTCAGGGTGAAAGGAGAAGGGAGTTATCGTGCCGGTGCTAATGGTAATCCGGCCAGCTTGGAACAGTTTCATTTGCCACAGATGCACGTGTTTAACGGCATGATGACAGCCATTGTGCAATCTTCGGATAAAGCCGGGAAGATCGTTCTGGAAGCAACCGGAAAAGGATTGAAGAAAGCGCTGCTGACCGTTGAAACGGAATAAGGTTGTTGCTGAAAGGAAAAATATGAGGGTATACTTTTAGCATGATGAAATGTATAAATCGTGAATTATATACAAAATGTAATGGCTGTTCTGTAATAAGTTTAATAAAATCACTATATTTGCACAATGTTATTACAACAAAGATCAACATGGGAAACCAATTTAATGTAAGAAAAGAAAATTCTGTCCAAACTAAAGGCCAGAAGAAGAGTAAAGGAGAGCGTCTCGGATGGGAATCTTTGTCCGGGTATAGGCCTGTGCCTTTAAGAACTGTTGTAGGGGATGGTATACCAGTAGTAAAAACATGCCGCTCTACAAGAGTTAAACTCGTTCCCTGATGTTAGACAGTATAGAACCATACGATATTCACTTTATCCAAAAAGCGTCTCCGACAAGCAATGGTGACGCTTTTGATTTTTCATATATTTATAAGTTCCGTACGGAAAGAACAGTAAAATATCAAAGTTTAAAGTATATCATACGGGTGGAAGCTATTGGCGATTTATTTGCTATTAAGTTCTATGCAGCACGTGATGGTAAATTAGATAACAAATACAATCGTCTTATTCAAGCATATAACTATTCACAAACATTACGTATCTTTCTGACTTGTGCAAGTGTTGTCCCTTTGATACTGTCTGACCATCCATTTGCTTCGTTTGTTATCAATGGTGCGCAGACCATAGATAAGAAGTCGGATAAAATTGAAAGTAAAGCAAATAATCAACGCTTTAGGTTATATAAATACGTTGCTGAACATTTGTTTGGTGATTCTATCTTTCAGGACTATGAGTTTCCGGAAGTTAGTTCTTATCTTATCGTTAATCGGAATAGTTGCCAAGATGTAGAACAGAAAAAGAATGAGATCAAGGAACGATTATTTAATTTATATGATATTGATATTTAAACTGTTCATAAAAATCAACCGGACTGTTTTTGGCAAGATTTCAGTAATTGCTCAGCCTTTTCTTTTTTTCGCTCTTTTTTTGTCCTAATATGTCTATAATCTTCTGTTTATCTTTTTTAGCCCTCCATTTTCTGTACTTCGAAAAACTATTGTTACCTTTGCCACACTAACTAACATTACGTAATAAAAAGTAAAAATATGGCCT
>ERZ791659.1353-NODE-1353-length-13128-cov-1.79813_pt1 | contig 13128 bp, 9 predicted proteins | sample MGYA00510053_ERZ791659 | MGnify/ENA primary metagenome ERZ791659 (study PRJEB30046, sample SAMN00715192) | human gut metagenome | study: EMG produced TPA metagenomics assembly of the A metagenome-wide association study of gut microbiota in type 2... | reverse complement strand
ATGGCTTGCTCCACCTGAACCCTGCGCCCGCCGAATGAATCATATTCTTTTTTCTCGCCGTCAAACTGCTTTCTCCGCTCCGCCAGTTGCACGTCCAGCTCTTTTGCCTTATTGATTTGCGGTTCCAGTCGTCCATAATAAGTCTGAAAATCCGCCTGCTCCTTCACCGCCGCTTCTTCCCGTGCACGGGCTGCCGACAACTGTCCGACGCTTTCCGACAAGACTTTCTTCAACTCCGACAGACTGCTTTCCGTATCGCCCAACTGCTTCTGCGTATTACGCAATTCGGTAAAAGTGTCCCGAACCTCCTGTGTATATTCTATGCGTTTCAGCTCCTCGTAGCGGGGCTTCAACTGTTCCATCTCTTCCTGCACCGCCTGCAAGTCTTTCTCCGCCTGCACCTTGCTCTGTTCCAGCGTATCATTATCCGCTATCCATTTGAGCCGGACGGAAAGCTGCTCCTCTTCCTTTTTCAATGCGGACAGATTCAGGGCAATCCGTTGCATCTCTCCGTTCAGTTCCGCCTGCTGTTCATCGGAAAGCAGCTCTATATCCTTTATCCGTTCTTGCAGGCGGGCATATTCGGCTTGCGCCTGCTTTGTCTTTTCATAGATGGAAGCGGATATACGGGAATATACCTCCGTACCCGTGAGCTTCTCCAGAATCTCGGCTTTCTCGGTCTGCCGTGCTTTCAGGAAAGTGGCGAAATCACCTTGCGCCAACAATACCGAACGGTTGAATTGTTCGAATGACAATCCTATCAACTCGGATATCCTACCCAGCAACTCGGTCTTTGTGCCCTGTTCCTCTGTGCCCCTCGACAGATTATGCAGCATCATTTCCACTTTTTGAAGCGAACCTTCCACCTTACCTCTGGAGCGTCTCACTATCCATTTGGAACGAAACGTCTCTCCCGTCAACGCGATAAAATCCACCTCGGCATATCCGTCCGCCGTGCCTCTGCGCAACACCGAACGGCTATCATTTTGCGATATGCTCCTATCCTGTACATCCGGCACATTCACATTGCTTTCTTTCGCTTTGTTCATACGCGGCGTACAGTCAAACAGTGCCAGGCAAAGAGCATCCAGCAAAGTGGATTTGCCCGACCCCGTATGTCCCGTAATGGCAAAGATACCGGATGACTTCAACGGTTCCCGTGTGAAATCTATTTCAAACTCTCCTTCCAAAGAAGCAAGATTCTTTCCTCTGATAGCTACTATTTTCATTCCCTTACCTCCTCTATCACCGTTTTCAACAACTTCTTCATGGATTCGGGCATATCCTCTCCCCCATATTTCCGTTTATACACATCCATCGCAATGTCCATCGGATGAATCGTTTGCAGCTCTTCATACGTCAGTGTCTTCAACCCACCGTCCATTCGCAAAGGCAACACGGCAGCTATACGGGCAAGGCGCACCGCTTTGCCTTTCAAGGCTTCCTCTATCTTATATTTATAGGTAGGTTCGGGTTCGCTCATCCATACTTTTATCTCCAGATAAGGCGACTCGCCGTTTGCCTCTCCATCCGGTAGCAAGGCTATTTCTTCCAATACCTCTTCCAAAGGCTTTGCCTGTGACGGAATGCTCATCAGCTGCACCGGAGGTTCAAACTCCCGTCTTTCAATCTGCACATCGCCATCTTTACAATCCACGACGACCACCCCGTGACGGTAATTCTTCTCCGCAAAAGACATGGGAATGGGCGACCCCGCATAGCGCACATTCTCTCTGCCGGACACCCGTTGCGCCCGATGCAAATGCCCCAAAGCAGTATAAACAATATTCCGGTCGAAGGCATCAGGCGAAACAGATTCCAGTCCGCCGATAACGGTACGTTCCGAACGGTCATTCTCTGATATTTCCGAGCCGGTAGCTTGCAGATGCCCCATTGCAAAGACCGGTTTGCCCAGCCCTTTCACAGCATCATATAAAGCATGATACATAGCCTGTACTCCCTGCGCATACGTTTCCGAAGCCGGATAATCCCCCTGCCGCAAATAGGGCACAGCCAGACAATAGGCTTCTGTTTCATTGTTTATCCGAACGGGAATAATCAGGTGTTGCCAATCGATATTCCCCTCGCTATCTCTCCTCACCACACCGCGCACGCTTACATTCATGCCCTCCAGCAACGGATTGGGAGCTTCCAGCCGTGCCGCCGAATCATGGTTTCCGGCAATGATGATAATCTGTAAGGAAGGGTTCTCCTGCGTCACCTCACGCAGAAAAGTATAATATAACCGTTGGGATTCCGCCGAAGGGTTCGGGCTGTCGAATATGTCTCCCGCTATCAGCAAGACGTCAATATCCAGCTCCCTAAGTTGCTCTCTCAACCAGTTCAGGAAACGGATATGCTCGTCCCTGCGGTCATATTCAAAAAAGGTCTGCCCTAAATGCCAGTCGGCTGTATGAAGGAGTTTCATGTATGCTTTCGGATTGATTATGGTGAGCAAAGATACATAATAAAAATAAGACTGTAACAAAACAGAAAAAGGAGATCATAAGCAAACTATTTAAATAATTATTTAACTTTTATCATTGTGCTTTACTTCTTTAAATGCTAAGGTCCTTTTGATAATCTCTAATTAAATCCTCCAACTTCTGTTGAAATTGTTCTATATTGGCTTGGAAAGCATTAATTTCAAAACAATAGTAACGTTGTTGGTCGTGTAATACCTCATTAGAAAACTCTTGCCTATGGTGATAGTCTTCCCATGCAGGTTTCATCAGATAAACATCTGCTTCTTTTTCATTTGGCGTAGAATACCATTGAAAATAATATCTTTGGAAATCATAGCCATCATAGGCAAAATTAATATCCATTCCAAAGAGTAATTTAATCCCGCGACAATTCTCTAGATCAGGATTTTGGAACGAAATATTTATCTTATCTGAGAAAAGGAAATCGGTTCTGGGATTCAAAATGTAATATTTCCAAAAAGCCCGTGCTCCGGATGGATGTAACATCGCGCTACCATGACAATACTTACTATCAAAAAACATACTACAGCCAGACACAGCATTGGTAAAAATATCGTGTCTGACTAAAAATTCTTTGGCATATTTCTTCTTTACGTCTTGGTCATTAGAAATAAAATTTGAATAGTCATAACTTAGAACATCGTTAAAAAGCAATAAGTGATGGTTTTGCCAATAGAATTCCTTCTTCAAAAGTCTTTCACGCCATGAGCTCGAATTATTGTCGTATATCGTATACCAATTATCTTTAAACAGTACAATATATCGACGAAGGAGAAACGATTCTTTTAAATAATCCTCTGTCACCCCATTATTATTGAAATAGACTTGCGTGTGCTGCCATTTTGTATTGAAATCGCTCCAGTCCTCCTTACCTTCAGCATCTGTAAACAAAAAGCGTATAGCACCTTTAAAGAATGCATATCTCTCTGCATCTATAATTTCCGGATGATTGTTGAGATTCCTGGCCTTCTGCTGCTCTTCATACATCTGTTCCTTATTATTGGGCCATTCATAAGTATCTCTACTTAAATAATTTAAGATATCATGGGAGTGTTCACCGAGTGTATTAATCAATTTAAGGGTTGGAACAAAACCAATATAATTCTCACATAAATTCCAAACGACACGCTTCCATTCTTCAAAAGTTTTTTTATCATATCCATCTGCTTCAAAATAACAACAAAAAGCAAAGAAAACCAGGTGTTGTTTCTCTGTAATCTCAGTAACGTTGTGATCTTCGTCATAGGTAGGAACAAATTGAAACATTTCCCAGGAACATGAAGTATCAATAATACCTGCACTACAGAGACGGTCAAGAATAATCTCTAATTTTCCAATCGTTGATTTCGTAAAAATAGTGTCATATATGTCAAAAGAATGATATTCTTCCAATATTTGCTGAACCTTTTCTTTTGCTTCGTCTTCATTGTAACGCAAATAACACTCATTAGATGTAAAACGCCGGATAAAGGTGAAGTATATATCATCTATCGCAACATCCTCTTGATTCATTGATTTGTAAGGCCAAAAGATATCTGTCCATTCCACATCCATTTTTCCTGCAAATCGTATGGCATACTTTTCGTCACACACCAACTTCACATGCTCTGTCAGTTCTGCCTTGAAATTTTCAAAATCAGATAGCTGCCTACCGCGAGCATTCATTTTGACATATAATTCATCACTATCATTCGTACTTACCTTGAGTTTATAGAAAGACAATTGGTTGGTAGTGGTCAGTGTCTGCCACATCTCATTGAAATCACAATCGGTAAATACTTCATCCAAACCATCGGGTATGTACTGTCCTTCTTTATCGGATGTACGTGTTCCGCATATCATGTTTATCATAGCCATTATTGTAGGATCTTGCTTATAATGATGATAGAACCACGTTTGCTGCATAATCCAATTTTTTAAAGGTATGATAGCATCATTCTTATTATTATTTATCTCTATCGGCTGAGGCATTAAAGAACATAATGCTTCACAAAACTGTGTAGATGATATACGGGTTTCGTAGGCAAAGTTTATAAGTTTCTCTCTGACTTCTTCCAATATCTCCGATTTGTATGCCACATACCAATGGAGCAACCATAATGTTGTTAACCGTTGCTGTCCATCTAACGGAACGAAACGTGTTTCTTCATCTGCTCCGTATACAAAGTCCATTGTCAGTGGTTTATTTACATCCAACAATGCCGACTTGATAGTTTCGAGAAAATTACAACGTAGATATACGGCCCTGCGCATAGTCGCGTTGAATGGTGGGGATTACTATTTTTTTACCGCTTGTGATTAATGACCAAAATGTTATCGGTTGTTCCATTTCAATTCGTATTTAACAAGTTATACCAAAATCTTTCAGGCAGTCGTATATTGCCTTTTTATACGCCTTAGCGTCTTCTTTTGTCCATTCTCGCGGAGAAGTCGACCGGGTAGTATATGCCTTAAGGAAAGCATTGATTGTACAAACAGGAACGTATGCTATCGTTGTGTCTTCTACTTTCTCTGTTAAGTCATCATTGAGAATAAATTTCTTCCCTGATTCTTTACCTATAATAACACGGCGTTTTACAGGAAATATCGAATTACCATAACTGCGATTAGTGCTTTGATCCAAAAGACAAAAATTCCATATTTGATTTTTATCTTCGTCATCTTCCAGGCGTTCTGTCTTATCTATTTCTTTTGCCTGAGCAGCATTCAAATCCTTCCGTAGCGTTTCAAAGTTATTCGAATCATTTCCCTCAATAAATAATTTAATCCTACTTTTGAAATCTTCACCTATTTGAGAATCAAGCAAAAAAGTCTTCAACCACTCTTTTTGTGACTTGATGTTATCCAAAGGATTATCAGTATTAGAGGATATATGCTCTACATCCCATTTTTCTTTCTTAAGTAAATGGAACGGAAATTTATGTACAATCTGAGTATTCGATATTTTCTCCATGTTGCGATTGCGCACCAGTATTGTTTCAATATTAAACAAAACGAGAACAGGTTTGCACCCTACTTTTTGTGGACAGCCCTTCAGTTCATAAGTCTCGTTTAGATCAGAACATTTAGTCACAACGTCTTTGATACGCTTTTTTATCTCATCTTTAAAACTGTCGATTGTCTTTGCAGGTTCCATCCAGAACTGCAAAAGTTCATGTATCACATCCTTACCCTTATTCTCATAAAAAACGAGATATCCGATATAATGATATAATTCTATTTCGTTAAACCAATGGCAAAAAATATTATAAATCATCTCGACCTTTCTCCATATCAAAGTGAATGCATCTTGCTTTCTATCTTTGAAATACTCATGGAAATAGCGGAAGGTAGAATATTGATCATTACCAATTACATCTTCATTAGGAGTAAAATCTAAAAGTTGCATATCTTTGATTATCTCAAAGATAAAATCAACACGGGTAGGTCTGTTATCATCTTCCGGACGTAGGAAATACCAAAATGCATCATCTTGGAATGTACTTTCGATAGAATTCCATTCAACAGCTACATTTTTCTGCATCAAAGTACTCTCCATATCAAAATTACCTTTTCGCAAAAGCAGGGCTTTTATGAGTTCGGCATTTGTCAATGATATTTTGTCTTTATTCAAACGAATAAATGTACGCACTTCATCATCCGGTGTCTCGAACCAAATGAACTTTATATGCTTACCGGGAAGTTTATCATAAAGCATTTTTAGAAATTTATCCTTAACATCAGAATGATTTTCAAACCACTTTTCAATAGACTGATACGTTTGATTTACATGGTATTGATCAATATTTGAATCATCGTCGGTCAGGATTAATTGCTGTTTTGGCCGCGACTCATATTTTATTTGATAATGTTTCCCTTGGGGCTGCAAATAGTTTAGCAAAATGGCAATAGTCGTAAGACGTTGCTGCCCATCGACCACATTCCAGTATACACCATTCTCTTTTACGACTAATGGTTGCAATGAATAAGATTGTCTGTCATTTCCAAGAAACTCCAGTAAATCACTCAATAAGTCAATCACATTAACTTTCTGCCAACGATATCCCCTCTGGTATTTAGGAACCATAAAGGGTTTATGGTCAAATAAATCAGCAATAGTTTTTTCATCATTCATAATATTCTTATAATTTTCCGTAATAATAATTCATCCATCCCTGCCATACATCTTCCGTTGCACTATTATCCATAATAATTTACTTTTTATAATATGCCAGTATATTTTCTGTGAAACAACATATCTCATCTTGTACGGATTTCGGTTCGAGCACCTCTATTTGGTCTGCCTGAAGCAACAAAGCCTGAAAAAATTCATAGTTGGGACGAACATGATACTCATACGTCGTTGAGTCATCATCGCTGTCAATTTCTCTTTGCGATTTGTGAATAGGTAATGTGGAAAGATATTTACGTGAATAGGCATAAGCCTTGATCACTACCCTTTGGATGGGAATCTCCTTGTCCGCTATGATACCAACACATCCCTCGAAGAATTCATTCATGTTGAAATCCTTCGGCATCTTAAATTTTTCATCCAACACTTCAATATCCAGAATACGGTCTAAGGCATATATGCGTATTTGGTCATAGTATGTAGTACGTCCAACGAGATACCATCTGCGATTGTAAACCTTGACAGAATATGGCTCCACCCTAAAAGTGCTGGGGTAACCATGTTCGAAACCTTGATGGGTAATTTCCAACACACTGTCGTAGCGCATTGCTTCGAGAATGCGTGTTAGAAACCGACTGCCGGAAGGAATATCTTCAAACTGAATGCGCCCTTCCAAACTTTTGTCGGCCTGAAGTTGGTTGAGCGTGGCGTACGAATCTATAAGCCATGAGCGCAGACGATCTCCCTCCAATGATTCCGGAGCATCAATATAATATTTGTAGCCATCTTTGGCATCACATTCAATGGATACATTGAAGATATCAGCAATGGCTTTTTTGTGGTTCATGAATGTGCGCCATGGTAAGTCATCACCATAACCAAGATTACTCCGTTTCCAAAGTTCGTTGATTTCAGCGTAAGTGATGCGTCCACGACTTCGAATGGTATCTATCAACCACACATATCGACCAAACAGATTAGAATTTACCGCCATAATTATGAAATATTTTATTTCTGTGTATAAAGATAATTATTCTCTATAAAAGAATATGACACAGGTTCTGTTTTTTAGTGACTAAAGCCTATTTTCGTTACACTTTTACCCATCCTTTCCTCATTACAGATGGTGATAAGAGTTTCAACCGTGGGTACTGTATTACCGATGATTTCCTCCATCATGGCTTTGCGGACAACATTATCTATTTCACCACCACTGAAATCAAAACGAGAGGCAAGCCGAGAGGCTTCGGTTTCTGCCAGAATCGGCAATTTGTCACGCCAGATGTTGACCTTTGCTTCTATAGTAGGTTTGTCAAAATGTATCTTGAAAAGGAATCGGCGTTCGAATGCCTTATCAAGATTGTCTGCAAGGTTGGTAGTGGCCACAAGAATGCCATCAAGATTTTCCATTTCTTCAAGAATAATATTCTGTATGGCATTTTCAGTCTGAGCCACACTGCTGCTATTGGAGTCTTTACGCTTGGAAAATACTGCGTCAGCCTCATTAAACAGCAGGATAGGTTTTACTTTGCTTTTCTCACACAAACGGTGATATTTTGTGAACACGTCTTTTATCAGTTTCTCACTTTCGCCAAACCAACAGGTTTTAGTAGCCGAGATGTCAACGTGCATGACAGCACGACCGGTAGTACGAGCTATCTGCATAACACTTTCCGTCTTACCTGTGCCCGGCAGACCATAGAGCAAAATAGCAACCCCTGTACTCAGATGCTTTTCTTTCAACCGTGCACACATACTCGAATAATTACGATCATCCAAGCTATTTCGTAACATCAACAGTTGACGTTCCAGTTTAGGTTCAAAAAACAACTTCTTGGCTGTGATTTTATCAGGTGAAAGTAAATTCTTGTCTGAAATCTTATCTTCAAACAGAACTATATCCTCCTCAAGAAAAATTTCCTTGCCTTTGTCTGTCAATTCAAGAATCGCTCCGTCAAAGATACCGCCACCTGTCAATTCCACTAAACCATATTTTTGCAGAGGATACTGTCCGTCCTTAAAAGTGCACCTAACTTTCACCTCTTCCGATTTCGTAAATATTTCACCGAGTTGGCTTATTCTGTACGAATTCGAATCCACCATCTCATAGCATATCAAATAAAAGATGAGACGGTTTTGTACATCAGGCAGCATAAAACATAAACGGTTAATCATACTTAAATGCTGATTGGCATTTTCCAATTTTTCGACACTGCGGTATATTCTCCTTGATTTCGAATTATGATGATATTGGAAAAGGTCATTCAGTTCTTCACGTATTTTTTCAACGAAAGTATAACGATCAAGATTGGTGTTTGATTTAACAAAGACAGAAGAAGCTTCACCGAAAAGCAGACTAATTCCTTTATCGGTAAGATACAGGTCCGAGTTATAGTTATCCCAAAACTCCACTAAGCCGGCGGTTATCAGCGGATGTGTATTCTCTATTATCTGTTTCTTGATGCCGGTACGGTCTATAATGCGGTCATAAACATCTTGAAGAGTACGATTAAGATCTGAACGACCTCCATCACAATCATCTACAAAGTCTTTGCATAATTCATAAAAGAGAGTGCGATCTGCTATTTCCTTTACCAATTCTCTTAACTCTTTCACTAATGGTATATTCGAATGTTCATTTTCCATTTGTTCTGTCTGAACGAATACTTTTTCCGTTGTAATGCGACCATTGTCGCGTTCCTCTATAAGATGGTGTACCGCCTCACAAAAGTCGAATTGATCAAATGCATTTGCATTATCCGGTGAAATAAGATTAATTTCACGACCTTCTATGATGGCATAGAATATGTCAGCACAAAGCATAAATTGTTTTTTCGATATCAGCCATTCACTTCGGTTCTCCGCCATGATGTAGCCTTTGGATAATAGGGAGTTAATCGCCGGAACAAACTCCATAACATCCAATGCCGAACACCCAAAGTAATTGGAAAGGTCGCCCAAGTCAGTATTTTGGCACGAGCATTGTCGATCAAGAATAGCAACCAAAATCATAGTTTCCTCTTTTGAGTCGAGAAATAGCTCTCTTTTAATCGCTTCCAGCGTAGGTGTGATCAAATTGAGACGCTTCAATTTACAGTCTTTCAATTTAGAAGCAGCAATTCGTATATTCTGCATTAATGACACATTTTCCATATATCTTAAAATTTATGCCACAAAATTACGATCCGTCAATGCCAAATAAAGGCATAGGTTTTTATTATTTCCTTGAAAGATTGGTCGCGGCAATTTTGATAAGAACGCCTTCTCCACTCTCACGATGGCTCAATCCCCAAGCTACATCCGCATTGAAATCAAGTTGATTAAGGAATGTTTGCACTGATATCATCTCATCCATTTTCATAGGATTACCCACACTGTCACAAATTTGAAATAAGAATCTTTCTGCCGACATAATATCAAAATTAGGAGCAATTCGCATAGCTTCTACAAGAGCGGTATCAAATGCATTTCCAACTCTGTTAATGCCATCACCATATCCCTCCACAAAAATAACATTCCTTGTTCCACTGATTAGGTGATGAAACTCATCTATATCCAACCGTATGGGATCACCATCAAAGAAACCGAACCAAAGTTCGACTTCTCTGATAATTTCTTCTGCCGGATTCATAATAAAACGACTTTCCATAATATTAGTTTCGTTTACGAATAATCCAAGTACGTCCCTCATTCATTGAGAAAAACAGACCTTTGTCGGTAGTTCCCATCAATTCCTTTCCACCATCCATGAGATCTGAGAAAACCCCAGTATTAGAACTTCCCGGATACCGTATTATCCATGTACGACCTTGATTAGTAGAGAACTCCAGTTTCTTACTATCCTTGGGAGAGATACGTATCATCTCTTTCTCCCGATTAATCATTGTAGGCATAATGCTTTTGTTTATAAAGTTATTTGTTACTATTAACGATGCAAAGATAATGAGGTAGTTATGCCAAAATGAATCATGATCCGGATTGTTTTGTGATAAAATCAAATAGAGGAAAAAGAAGTAATCAAAAGAGAAGTGGAGCACAAAGCCATCCCAAACCATACTATCTAATACAATTTTGGCGCGGACTGTATGAATCCGCGCCAAAAGAAAGAACCTACAAGTTCAAAGCCTTACGGGTATTTGTACTTCCGTCATTGAAAGTATCTACTTGGATAACGATTCCTTTTTCATCCGCCCGTACAGGTTGGCCGTATATGTTGTAAGTATCGGTACGTACAATTTTCTTATCAATGTTAGGACGTGTGATACCGGTTGTTATCAGACTTCCCTGCCCTTCCGTACCTTTAAATCCGTCGCTTTCCGTCCACACGGCACGCGCCGATGTGCCAACAGTATCACCTATACGGTAAACCATCTCTACGGAAAGTTTCTCGAACTCTTCGTATACATAGAATTGGAACCTGCTTTGAGAAAGCGAGCCAAAGAGGTCATAACTGTCATTAAAGCCGACCGGAATCTCTATCATCTCTTTCGTCAGGTTTTTATAATGTCCACCGTCTGCCAATGGCTTAAATGTATATAGCTGGTCATCAAAATAGACTCTGATATACATGCTGTCTTGTAGGATACGGTTTCCGTCTTCATCTTCGGCAACGTACCGGACTGCAAAATTCTTGCCGGGTACACTCTGATATGAAATATCGTTTATAGCCGACGGGATAGCCGGTTTCAGGTCAAATTCCGTTAACGTCAGGTCATGGCAGGCTTCACTGATGATTCCGCCCAGATGCATCACGTAATAATCCGGAGAGCTGAACGTATCGCCATCGATGTTCAACACATAATCATCTTTCAGTTCGTATGTATTGTCGCCTTCTTCATCCTGCCCCGTCACCGTAGCACCATGCAGATAGGTAGGAAACGGACCGTCACCGATGTAATCCCCGATATATTGTCCGGATGGGAATGTAATGGTCTTGCCGTTTGAAATACCATATATCCACGAATCATTCATGTATTGCATATAGTAGGACGCTTTCTGAATGAAAACGGTATCTCCGGAAAAGGCGACATTGGTCATATAAGAAACCTCTTTTTCATAATTCTTACTTGAGATATAGCTGATGGAATACAACTTCTTCTCCGCAGATGCAGAAGGAGAGACGGCTTTTTCATTGAACGGACGCATTTCAAAATTGAGCGCTCCGCTAAACGGCGTACCCTTTTTGGAGCTTGCCTGCACAACGACAATGCCATCCTCTGTCTTCAAATTATCTCCTTCTACAATCAATGTCAGGTTGTCCGACGGAGTATATCCGAATTCTCTGGGATATTTTTCATTGGGCACATAATCCGTCCCTGCAAACAAATAGACATCTATACTTTGCGACAATGAGGTATACACCCCCAGATACTGTCCGCACGGGATTTCAATACTGTTGCCTTTCTTGATGCCATACACCCATGCCCTGGGAAGTTGCGCCGCAATGCCTTGGATAAACACACTGTCTTTCTCACCATATACCACTTTGCCTCCCTTTTCGGTATATCCGTAATAAACATCGTCAAAGTAGGTCATATAGTTCAGTTGCTCACCCTCCGGAGTAGGACGCGGAACGGGCACTTCCTGCACATAAGTATCCGGTTCCGTACCGACATAAAAACGGTCGAACCCGGTTACATTCACATACTTGGCAGTTGTACAATGATGAATCGCGAAGTAATAGTCTCCACTTTCTTCGGGAGTGAAGGAGGTCTGTACTTTTGTCCAATCCGCCATTTCCTGAGCTTTATCTCCGGTATAGTCCATCAATACAGTGGTTTGCGCTTCTGCCGTACGCTCTTTACCGGCGGTTATTTCTATTTCCTCCAATATGCCGTCGAAGCCGGGGGCATAACACCATAAACTGATGTTATAGCTCTTTCCTTGTTCCAAACTTACAGCCGTAGAAATCGCCCATCCATTGCGTGAGGCCTTCTGATCGTATGCCGAAACCAAATTGTATTCACCGTCGATAGGACGCTTTCCGCTTACTTTGCCCAAGGTCATTTTATTGGCGGCATCTATTATCACCCAATCGCAACCTTCTTCAAACGACTGGATATAGACAGCTGCCGACTCTCCCGCCTGCTCAACGGCACGGGATATACCACCCTTCTTTTGTGCATCGACAGGAAATAGATTTTCAACGTTGAGTCTGCTCCCGGAAGTAACTGATTGCGCCATGCCTGTAATTGTACATAGTAACATGGTTGCCAACATAAAGTAAACTTTTCTCTTCATAAGATTCTTTTTTTGGATTACAACAGCAAATCTAGAGTTCTTTTCTTTATCATGCAACCGCTACCTTTTTGATTTCATGAATTTGTAACGGAAGTAAGCCGTTTGGTATCAATTAATTAGTTTTCTGCTGCTGTTGTATAGCCAACTGTTGGTAAATGGACGGATTGATACCGGTCGCTTTTTTAAATAACATGATAAAACTGCTTTGGGATTTATAGCCCACACTCTCGGCAATGGCCTTAATCGTGTAGTTGCCGTATTTCTTGGTATTCATCAATCGTATTTGCGCTT
>ERZ791659.1339-NODE-1339-length-13281-cov-5.49584_pt1 | contig 13281 bp, 13 predicted proteins | sample MGYA00510053_ERZ791659 | MGnify/ENA primary metagenome ERZ791659 (study PRJEB30046, sample SAMN00715192) | human gut metagenome | study: EMG produced TPA metagenomics assembly of the A metagenome-wide association study of gut microbiota in type 2... | reverse complement strand
ATTGAGGACGGGCTGCTGAAGAGGTGCGGAGCGGGGAGGAATGTGGTGTATATGAGAAATAAGTAGTAAAAAAGCGAATCAAACACAATGTAGAATTAAAATAGGAACTTTTGGATTTATACCTGAAATGTTTTTACGTGTAAAAGTTGTTAATTAATCAATGTGAATTGATCTCTCTACTTGCTAATTTGTATATTTGTTAATCGAAAACATCGAAATAGTATACACACACATCTTCAGATGCTTCCTTTGGAGTATGTCTTACTCATAAATAAGCTTTCGGAGGTGGCATAAATAATCTAAGAACTATGGATTTCACTATCATTTCTCATGTTAAGAAAAATGAATTTACGCCAACTGATGAATGGGCTGTTCAGAGTAATGAAGAACACAATCAGGGTGTTGCTAATTGGGCGGGACTGTTTGCTGGAGAATTTGATTGTGCTGATTGGGGAAAGGTCATAGGACTACTTCATGATAAGGGTAAAGAAAAGAAAGACTTCCAAAACTATATTAGGAAAATATCTGGATATGATCCAAATGCGCCGAACTGGAAGGATAAAACGCATGCCTATGTTGGTGCTTTGTTAGCTCAAAAGTACTATGGTTGTTTATCTGTTTTTTTAAGTAATCCTATCATGGGACATCATGCCGGACTATATGATTATGGTGACTTTGAAACACAAATGAAACTTCCTCTTCCTTTGGAAATAAATAGTGAATGGCAAAACATAAACTTGGCGGTTCCTTCGCATTTGAGTTCACTGAACGCATTTGATTTTCACCATTTTGTACGATTACTTTATTCATGTTTGGTGGACGCCGACTTCCTTGATACGGAGAGATTTATGAATGAAGGCAATGCAACATTGCGTGGACAAAAAGATGATTTACAGCAATTATCCGTTAAACTGGAATCATACTTGACCGCATTGGCTATAAAATCGATTGACTCTCCGGTTAATCGTATTCGCAATATCATCCAGAAGAAATGTCTGGAGAAATCCAAGGAAACTCCCGGTTTCTATAGCTTAACAGTGCCAACAGGTGGTGGAAAAACAATTTCTTCATTGGTTTGGGCGATAAATCATGCTAAAGAGTTTCATAAGAAACGAATAATTATTGCGATACCCTATACCAGTATTATTGTTCAGACAGCCGAGGTGCTACGAAATATCTTTGGAGAAGAGAATGTACTGGAACATCATTCGAATACTGACTTTGATGACATTGCAGATGCTGAACTAAAATTGAAAATGAAGCTCGCAACTGAAAATTGGGATTATCCTATTATTGTTACTACGAATGTGCAATTATTTGAGTCGATGTTTTCAAATAAACCGTCGGCCTGTCGTAAATTGCATAATCTTTGCAACAGTGTGTTGATATTAGATGAGGTGCAGACGTTACCTTTAGAATATTTGCAACCTATCGTAGATGGATTGAAGACATTTCAGAGATGCTTTGGTACAACTGTATTGTTTACAACAGCCAGTCTTCCGGCTTTGAAAGGGGATTGTAAGGGGAGTGGACTTGCTATGCTTAATGGTATAAAAGATATATATGAGATTATACCCGGATCGCTTTGTTTGCATGATAAACTTCGTCGTACGAACTTATACTTTGATAAAGAAAGAAGTGATTATGACACTATTGCTCGGCGCTTGTCTCAGTATGACAGAGTTTTATGCATTGTAAATACTCGCAAGGATGCACAGGAGATATATAGCCGCTTGCCCGATGAAGGGATAACGTTGCATTTGTCCCGCATGATGTGCCCTAAACACTTGTCTGAAACGATAGCATTGGTAAAAAAACTTCTCAAGGATGAAAATTGTAAAATTATACGGGTTATTGCTACTCAATTAATTGAAGCCGGAGTCGATATTGATTTTCCGGTGGTTTTCCGACAAGAGGCCGGACTTGATTCAATTTTGCAAGCTGCCGGTCGCTGTAACCGCGAAGGAAAGCTGGCGATGGGGACTACTTATGTATTTAAGCTACATAGGCCATTACCATTGGGGTATATCAGCAATTCTGTAGATGCGCAGACTACATTGCTACAGACACAACCCGATGCAGATTGGTTTGCTCCGGAAACGATGCGGAGCTTTTTTGTACAGTTGTATAGCAGGACGCAGAATTTTGACAAGGCTGATATTAGAACTCTGTTATATAAACCTCGTGAGCTTTGCTTTAAAACAGCTGCATTGAATTTTCATTTAATAGAGAATGAAGGAAAAGGCATTATAGTCAATTATGATGATAGTTTGTCACTTGTGGAAGAGTTGAAACAAAAAGGTCCGAATTACTTGCTTATGAAACGGTTAGGACAATATATGGTTCACGTACATGATAGAGACTTCAACATGTTATTGCATGGAGGATTTGCAGAAGAAATTATTAGAGGAGTTTATGTAATGTCAGATCGTGATCAATATAGTGAAAAACTGGGGCTTATAGTAGAAAATCATTGGTTAGATGAAATATTAATCAAATAAAGATATATGGAATATTTTGATAAAGAGTATTGCTTGGAAGTATGGGGGGACATGGCTTGCTTCACTCGCCCGGAACTGAAAGTAGAGCGTGTCAGCTATGATGTGATTACTCCGTCGGCGGCTCGTGCTGTTTTTGAATCCATTTTTTGGAAAGATGCGATTCGTTGGGAGGTGACCAAAATAGAGGTTCTCAACCCAATAAAATGGACTGCTATCCGGAGGAATGAAGTGGGGGCGGTAGCGGGGAAGAATATAAAGAGTATCTATATAGAAGAAAAGCGCCAGCAAAAGAATGCTTTGTTGCTCAAAGATGTTCGCTATCGCATCTATGCTAAGTTAATCTTTATTCCAGTGCGTGATAGAAAAAACATGAAACATGACCCCGGTTCTGATGAGAATCCCGGAAAGTATAATGCAATGTTTGAGCGTCGGGCTGCAAAAGGACAGTGTTTTAATCAACCCTATTTGGGTACGCGAGAATTTGCTGCATCTTTCCGTCTTATAGATAAGAATGCCGGAGACTTGCGACCTGCGATAGATGAGAACAGAGATTTCGGCATAATGCTGTATGATATGGACTTTTCAGATATAAAGAATGTACAGCCGATGTTTTACCGGGCAAAAATGGTGCAAGGCGTAATTATGGTACCAGCTTATAATAGTGAGGAGATATTAAGATGATACTGAAAGCACTATATGATTATTATTACCGCAGTGGTGATTTAGCTCCCGCAGGCATTGAGATTAAAGAAATCGCTTTTCTTATTGTTATAGATAAAGATGGGAATTTTATTCGTCTGGAAGATCGAAGAATAGACAAAAAGAATTGCAGTAAATTTGCTGTGGCTAAGGGAGTTATCCGTTCAAGTGCTCCTGTTGCAAATATTCTGTGGGATAATTGTGCGTATGTACTTGGGCTGTCTGATGCGGATTTTTCTGATGCTGATGCGGCATTGGATGAAGAGAAAAGGAACAAGTGGGAAAAAGAGGTGAAAAAAGTGCAAAGCAAAAATTTGAAATGTAATTCAGTTTTTGTTGCACAGATAGAGAAACTATATGAAGAACATTCTGAAAGTGTAGAACTCCGCGCTTTACATCTCTTTTATGAAAGATACAACAAGGATCAGATATTGGAAGTATTGCAACAGGATATTAAGTGGCAAGATTTTAGCAAGAATCTGACACGAAATATATCTTTTATGATGGAGGGAGATACTGAGATTATTGCAGAAAAAAGGCATTTATTCCCTAAGGAAAAAGAAAAGTATAGCAACAAAGGACTTTGCCTGATAACAGGTGACTTTGGGGAAATTGTTGAGATAACCAGTGCTACTCCTATTCTTGGAGGACAAGCAACAGGGAAATTGGTTGCTTTTCAGGTAAATTCCGGTTATGACTCTTATGGAAGAAGTAAAGGCGGAAATGCCCCTATTTCCGCTGACGCAGAGTTCTGCTATACAACAGCCTTGAAGAATCTTTTGGATAAAGACTCCCGGAATAAGTTTAACATAGGATCACGTACATTTGCTTTTTGGGCTTCATCTGATAATGAAGTGACTAAAGAAGTAGAAGAGAGCGTATTCAGCCTGTTTGGCTTTGTTGAAGAAACAAAAGATGATCCGAATGCAAGAATAGAGCAAGCGCGTAAGGTTTTTCATGCTATTTATTCGGGGAGTTTGAACACTAATCTTGATTATAGATTTTATATCTTAGGATTAGCTCCGAATGCTGCCCGTATTGCTGTAGTATATTGGAGTGAATGTACACTGAAAAGCTTTGCGGGAAGTATCTTGAAACATTTTGAGGATATGGATATTGTGGATACACGTAAAGATGGAAAACCTTTCTTGGGCTTGCGAGCTATGATGAGCGCTGTAACTCTTCGTGGAAAAGTTGCTGATGTTCAGCCTAATCTCCCTGAAACTGTAATGAAAAGTATGTTGCAGGGAATTCCCTATCCATATACGTTGTTTAATGCTTGCATTAATCGCATTCGTGCGGAACAAGATGAAAATCAAAGTGTAACCATCGGGCGTGCGGCAATCCTTAAGGCTTATTTGAATAGATTATCCAATGATATTAATAAAAAAATAGAAGTTATGATTGATAAAGAAAATTCCAACCAGGGCTACCTTTGTGGCCGATTGTTTGCTGTTCTTGAGCGAATTCAAGAACGGGCTAACGGTGCTAGTACTATTCGCTCTCGTTACATGAATGCGGCATCTGCCACTCCTATAGCTGTATTTCCTACAATTCTGAATCTTTCTGTACATCATGCGGAAAAATTGGACAAGGGAGTACAGATTTGGTTTGAGCAAATCAAATCCGAAATCGTAGATAAGATTATGGCTGAAGGCTTTCCATGTCATCTTTCATTGCCGGATCAAGGTCGTTTTTTTGTAGGCTATTATCATCAGCGGCAATGTTTTTTTACGAAGAAAGATGATGCGATAAATGAATTAGAAAATAATGTTGAATAATAAAAAATAGAATCATGGAAGAATTATTATTGAAAAATCGTATTGATTTTATGTATTTTTTTGATGTGAGAGACGGTAACCCTAATGGAGATCCCGATGCTGGTAATTTGCCACGTGTTGATGCAGAAACAGGCATGGGTTTGGTGACGGATGTTTGTCTGAAGCGTAAAGTACGTAATTACGTGCAGGTGGCAAAAGGATGTGCTGAGGGCTTTGATATTTTTGTGAAAGAAAAGGCTGTTTTGAATAACCTTATTGATGCTTCCTATGACATCCCAACTGTTAAAGAAAAGAAGGATGAAGGGGATAAAAGAGAAGCTGCGCGTAGCGTGATGTGCCAAAAATACTATGATGTACGTACATTTGGTGCAGTGATGTCGACAGGTAAAAATGCTGGGCAGGTTCGTGGACCTATTCAGTTGACATTTGCCCGTTCCATTGACCCTATAACAAGTATGGAGCACTCTATTACTCGTATGGCAGTGGCTACGGATGCTGAATCTAAAAAACAAAGTGGTGACAATCGTACAATGGGGCGTAAATCTACTGTTCCCTATGGTTTGTATGTTTGTCATGGCTTTATTTCTGCTAATCTTGCTAAACAAACAGGTTTTAATGCGGATGATTTATCAATCTTTTGGGAAGCCTTGAAAAATATGTTCGATAATGATCGTTCTGCTGCTCGTGGACTAATGAGTGCACAGAAACTGATTGTTTTCCGACATGATTCTGAATTGGGTAATGCCCCGGCAAATAAATTGTTTGATCTTGTCAAAGTGGAAAAGAATCCGGAAACAGTAGCCCGCTCATTTGCTGATTACAAAATAACCATTGACAGGAATAGTCTTCCTACAGGTATTACAATCGAAGAAATCCTTTAAAATGGATTATTCAGAAGATGATATGCTCATGTTGTCGGGGATACAACATTATATGTTTTGTCCTCGACAATGGGCATTAATACATATAGAACAACAGTGGCAGGAGAATAGGTTGACAGTCGAAGGAAATCTTCTGCATAATAATGTTGATAATCCATTCTATCGGCAAAAAAATGGTGAAACAATTACTTTGCGCTCAGTCTCTGTTGCTTCCAAGAAATTAGGTTTGTATGGCATAACTGATGCTGTAGAACTTAAAGCGACAAAGGATATGTCTAATGCCATTTCACATCCTTCTTATCCTGGATATTGGGTTCCTTATCCTGTTGAGTATAAGCGTGGTCATAGTAAGCCGGATGAAAGAGATGAAGTGCAATTAGCGGCTCAAGTCATCTGCCTGGAGGAAATGTATGGTATTCATATTTTTACAGCAGCTCTTTATTATGGTGAAACCCGACATCGAGAAGTGATTGTGATAAGCGATAAATTGCGAGAATTGACATGCAGATTAGCGGACGAAATGCATTGTATTTATTTAAAGGGCGATGTCCCTAAAGCTGTAATGAAACCTCATTGTAGAAGTTGTTCACTCTTTGATATTTGTTTACCTCAACTTAATAAGAGATTATCGGTATCTGATTATTTAAAGCAAAATCTTTATGAGGAAATTACTTAATACTCTATATATTACTACTCCTGAGTCTTATTTAAGCAAGGATGGATTGAATGTTGTTGTATCTGTGAAGCAAGAGGAAATTTTTCGTATTCCTATTTTGAATATAGAGGGTATCGTGACGTTTGGATATATGGGTGCAAGCCCTGGATTGATGAAGCTTTGTGCAGATAATGGTGTATCATTGACATTTCTGTCTCCTTCCGGAAGATTTATCAGTAGAGTGCAAGGACCGATAAAAGGAAATGTATTGCTCCGAAAAAAGCAATACATTTTGTCAGATGATCAGGTATATACGATGCATCTTAGCCGATTGTTTATTGGTGGTAAAATTCAAAATTATAGAAATATTCTGAGGCGTTTTATACGTGATAATGGTGTGAATACTGAAGTAGAAGATGCCGCATCTTTATTGCTTATTAGAAAAAATGAGTTGTTAAGAGCAAAAGATTTAGATCAATTGCGTGGGATAGAAGGGGACGCTGCTTATGTGTATTTTGGAGTATTACCACATTTAATTCTTAATCAGAAAGTCGATTTTATTTTTAAGGGACGGAATCGTAGGCCTCCGAAAGATGCGGTTAATGCTATGCTTTCTTTTGCGTACACATTAATAGCAAACGATGTTGCGGCAGCGTTAGAAACAGTAGGGCTTGATCCTTATGTTGGCTTTTTGCATTCATTGCGTCCGGGGCGTACCTCTTTAGCTTTAGACTTGATGGAAGAAATGCGTGCATATTTAGGGGATAGGTTAGTGCTTTCTTTGATTAATAGGAAACAAATATGCATTAAAGATTTTTGCATGCAAGGGGATGAGGGTATTGTAATGACTGATTCCGGAAAGAAAATATTTCTTTCGGCATGGCAAAACCGTAAGAAAGAATTTATTATTCATCCTTATTTAGGTGAGAAAATTCCTATTGGTTTGTTGCCCTATGTTCAATCAATGCTATTGGCTCGCTATATGCGGGATGACTTAGATAATTATCCTGTATTTTTAATTTCATAGAAATGTTTATATTAGTGACTTATGATGTAGATACTCAATCAGAGACGGGAGCTAAACGATTGCGTAAAGTGGCTAAAGAATGCTTGAATTATGGACATCGTGTTCAGAATTCAGTATTTGAATGTGTATTGTCTGAAGCACAATTTTTGATTTTTAAATCGAAAATCATAAAAATAATAGATTGTAATTTGGATAGCGTTCGTTTCTATTTCTTGAGTAAGAATTGGAATAGGCGAATTGAATGTTTAGGGCGTGAAACCGCTATTGATGTGAATTCTGAACTTATAATTTAGTGTATTGCGAATGTGAAGTATTGCATATTTTGTGTATCTTTCGCAAGTGCTAATAATCAGTCGTTAAGGTTCTTTTTCAAAGAAAAATGTGTCCTTTATAAAAATAGGTTTTCTATCTTCGCAAAATGCTCTTTAATCATATAAGAGTATCAATACTTTAAAGCGAAAGAGTCACTCCTTATGTGGGAGTGTGGATTGAAACCTTATGAGCGGGCAGTACTAGACCTGTCGTCAATGTCACTCCTTATGTGGGAGTGTGGATTGAAACTACCTCGGCCGCAAAGTTTGCAGGATCAAAGGTGTCACTCCTTATGTGGGAGTGTGGATTGAAACACCTTGTCACTGATGGAGTTGTAAAAGTACTCACCGTCACTCCTTATGTGGGAGTGTGGATTGAAACAGGCGACCCGTTCGCGATATGTACCATGTTGGCGTCACTCCTTATGTGGGAGTGTGGATTGAAACAATCGTTAGCAACTTATTAATCTAATAAACTCATGTCACTCCTTATGTGGGAGTGTGGATTGAAACCTTGTATAGGGTCATTGTTATGGTAGGAATAGGCGGTCACTCCTTATGTGGGAGTGTGGATTGAAACTAGCCATGAATTTAGCAACTTCCCATAATACCAAGTCACTCCTTATGTGGGAGTGTGGATTGAAACCGGAAAGCGGAGTCTCGTATAATTATCGGGACGGGTCACTCCTTATGTGGGAGTGTGGATTGAAACCGTAACGCAAGACCTGCAGGCGTTTCATGACTTAGTCACTCCTTATGTGGGAGTGTGGATTGAAACATCGCTACCATGATTGCAAAAGAACCCGAAATGCGTCACTCCTTATGTGGGAGTGTGGATTGAAACCATCATATCTAGATCGTTCATCTTCGCCAACTGGTCACTCCTTATGTGGGAGTGTGGATTGAAACCATAGTCGTTAATACGTTGGTCGGCTGCATATATGTCACTCCTTATGTGGGAGTGTGGATTGAAACTTTCAGCGTAATTGCTCTAACAAATGCGGGACTGGGTCACTCCTTATGTGGGAGTGTGGATTGAAACTGCGAATTTTGAAGGTATGGACATGTGGAAAGACGTCACTCCTTATGTGGGAGTGTGGATTGAAACACTGTAGACGTACGCATAACGGTATGGATATGCTGTCACTCCTTATGTGGGAGTGTGGATTGAAACTTCGTTACTTCCAACGTTATGCGTTTGTACAAGGTCACTCCTTATGTGGGAGTGTGGATTGAAACGCAGTCGTACAGGCTACCATTAACACATACCTTGTCACTCCTTATGTGGGAGTGTGGATTGAAACTGACAAGGCGCGTGACTTAATGGACGATATCCAAGTCACTCCTTATGTGGGAGTGTGGATTGAAACCGCTACGAGCCAAGTAACGGGAAGCTCTTTTGGAAGTCACTCCTTATGTGGGAGTGTGGATTGAAACATCACCTCGCCACCTGTCCCAATACATTGTTTTGGTCACTCCTTATGTGGGAGTGTGGATTGAAACCGGTAGACTTGTTACATCCTAGATACACCGTTGTGTCACTCCTTATGTGGGAGTGTGGATTGAAACGTAACTATAAAATCTAGTTGGTTGAACCTGCCGTCGTCACTCCTTATGTGGGAGTGTGGATTGAAACTTTAGAAGTGTAACCAAGGCTGTTTTGCGCTTTGTCACTCCTTATGTGGGAGTGTGGATTGAAACCGCAGCCATTATATCAATGAGAGCCGTGTCTACAGTCACTCCTTATGTGGGAGTGTGGATTGAAACATCCAAAACCTGTGCGCTCCAGCCGATAGTCTGTGTCACTCCTTATGTGGGAGTGTGGATTGAAACTAAAGGTGCACCAAGACCATAGACACGATAAATCGTCACTCCTTATGTGGGAGTGTGGATTGAAACTTAGACAAAAGTACGAGCAAATTAAAGCGCAAAAGTCACTCCTTATGTGGGAGTGTGGATTGAAACACTATTCGGTTGATTTCTACAACTACGCGGTTAACGTCACTCCTTATGTGGGAGTGTGGATTGAAACAGAGTTGCGGTCAACTGTTTCTTTGTTTCCGCCAGTCACTCCTTATGTGGGAGTGTGGATTGAAACACCTATTTTTGCAGACTAATGACAACGGTTGAAGTCACTCCTTATGTGGGAGTGTGGATTGAAACTCTGTTTGGCTGCGTCCCCCAACTTGGTTACATGTCACTCCTTATGTGGGAGTGTGGATTGAAACACACCGTGGAGCTAGCTAGAGATTATTATAAGGAGTCACTCCTTATGTGGGAGTGTGGATTGAAACGAACTTTGTATCTCATGGTCAAGGGGCTACCACGTCACTCCTTATGTGGGAGTGTGGATTGAAACCTTCTCGGGTGCAGTTACTTCTGCCGTTGCAGGTCACTCCTTATGTGGGAGTGTGGATTGAAACACCGACTGGTTGGCATCCGTAAAGACATTTGCAATGTCACTCCTTATGTGGGAGTGTGGATTGAAACGAGATTGTACAGGCGTATTGTAAATCGTTTTGTTGTCACTCCTTATGTGGGAGTGTGGATTGAAACAACGTCTTCGCTTGTGTACTCCCACATCCCGGTTGTCACTCCTTATGTGGGAGTGTGGATTGAAACGCAAATGACGGACGTGTTAATAATTACACCTACGTCACTCCTTATGTGGGAGTGTGGATTGAAACACTTAACTCACTGAGATACGCTGAATTAACATTTGGTCACTCCTTATGTGGGAGTGTGGATTGAAACCCCGATAACACGTTCGGGTGTTGACATGGTGATAGTCACTCCTTATGTGGGAGTGTGGATTGAAACTACAGTAGGTGAGAGCGCTTTACCCGTTACGCCCGTCACTCCTTATGTGGGAGTGTGGATTGAAACTCATCGTTGGATGCACTGCACACCGTCCGCAAGACGTCACTCCTTATGTGGGAGTGTGGATTGAAACACACCTCTATTTATACAAAAGAGGTTTGCGTAAAGTCACTCCTTATGTGGGAGTGTGGATTGAAACCCGTCCAATCCTGCCGATATTCAGCCGTGGTTAGTCACTCCTTATGTGGGAGTGTGGATTGAAACTGTCTAGATCGTGTATGAAGGAATAGGCAACTAGGGTCACTCCTTATGTGGGAGTGTGGATTGAAACACACGATAAACAGCCTTGCCATTACGGGTGACAAGTCACTCCTTATGTGGGAGTGTGGATTGAAACGCAATAAGATGGAGGAAGAGCAGGACGCCCTAGACGTCACTCCTTATGTGGGAGTGTGGATTGAAACTTTTCCATATCTTTGTATCGTTGAAAGGGAAACGGTCACTCCTTATGTGGGAGTGTGGATTGAAACAAAGTGTTCGACCTAGGTTATAACATAGTCCTGCGTCACTCCTTATGTGGGAGTGTGGATTGAAACGCAGACGGTGGCATGGCGGCTAGCATATCGGAAGGTCACTCCTTATGTGGGAGTGTGGATTGAAACAGTGAAGCTATCATACGAGGGAAGAGATTCTATTGTCACTCCTTATGTGGGAGTGTGGATTGAAACTTATAAGACGTTACAACGAATATACCCTAAAATGTCACTCCTTATGTGGGAGTGTGGATTGAAACCGCTTTGCTCATCAATAAAGAGGATATTGCCTCGTCACTCCTTATGTGGGAGTGTGGATTGAAACCTCCCGGTACGGGTGAAGGCAAATCCAAACACAGTCACTCCTTATGTGGGAGTGTGGATTGAAACACCTGTGCGATACCACCTGCCACAGACCCACGACGTCACTCCTTATGTGGGAGTGTGGATTGAAACGCGGCTGACGCCATGCTGGTAGCACCGGAAAAAATGTCACTCCTTATGTGGGAGTGTGGATTGAAACACGTGGGCACAGCTTGTGGAAAAATTCACGTCGGTCACTCCTTATGTGGGAGTGTGGATTGAAACATACCTACAGACACTACTAGCGCACCGTTTGTAGTCACTCCTTATGTGGGAGTGTGGATTGAAACATGACTTATTCTATGCCGTGTCAACAAACACAGATAGTCACTCCTTATGTGGGAGTGTGGATTGAAACAAGTATGGGCGGTTTATGGGTAACGGGATTGTAGGTCACTCCTTATGTGGGAGTGTGGATTGAAACAACCGTGGGATATTATACTAGAATACCACCTTAACGTCACTCCTTATGTGGGAGTGTGGATTGAAACTAAAAAACGTTAACGAAAAGAACAACGTATCGGAGTCACTCCTTATGTGGGAGTGTGGATTGAAACAAAGAGTAGCCTACGACACTCTGTATGCTGGCGCTGTCACTCCTTATGTGGGAGTGTGGATTGAAACCAGTACAAGGACTACATGGTAAGGGTGATAGGGTGTCACTCCTTATGTGGGAGTGTGGATTGAAACAATCGCTGCCCTGTCGACCTCGATTGCGGCCATGTCACTCCTTATGTGGGAGTGTGGATTGAAACCCCTGTATCGGATCATTGTTATGATAGGAATAGGGTCACTCCTTATGTGGGAGTGTGGATTGAAACAGTGGATATAGCCTCGTCTAGTATCCGCAGTAGGTCACTCCTTATGTGGGAGTGTGGATTGAAACCGTTAGCGGACGGATTTATTAATGTAGAATATAGTCACTCCTTATGTGGGAGTGTGGATTGAAACTATAGACGAGTGTATAGATTACGTTGCTGAGTAGTCACTCCTTATGTGGGAGTGTGGATTGAAACATCCTGTCCCAATTTTTGGGAACGTACATGTCTGTCACTCCTTATGTGGGAGTGTGGATTGAAACCTCTATGTGATTTTGCGGAAGGTTTTGCAACTGGTCACTCCTTATGTGGGAGTGTGGATTGAAACTTTGTAACGTCAAACGTTATGCGTTTGTACAAGGTCACTCCTTATGTGGGAGTGTGGATTGAAACCCATTACTTTTTATTTTTAGGTCGGGCGTAAAAAGTCACTCCTTATGTGGGAGTGTGGATTGAAACCCGATCGAGATACCGCCAACTTCATAACCACAGAGTCACTCCTTATGTGGGAGTGTGGATTGAAACTGTATCTGTTGGAACAGCACATTTTCCAGCTTGTGTCACTCCTTATGTGGGAGTGTGGATTGAAACTAGGTTTCCAATACCTTTCAGCTTACGGTCTGTATCACTCCTTATGTGGGAGTGTGGATTGAAACAGGTAACGGCAGCCCTCCGAACATTGGATGCATGTCACTCCTTATGTGGGAGTGTGGATTGAAACTATAAGAGAAGCATACTTTGATGCATTGAAAAGCTGTCACTCCTTATGTGGGAGTGTGGATTGAAACTGTGATGGAAACGAAATCTTACATTAATGCATATTGTCACTCCTTATGTGGGAGTGTGGATTGAAACTGTGCAGTCGTAATCGCAGGAGCGCCATACTCCAGTC
>ERZ791659.1315-NODE-1315-length-13553-cov-2.47607_pt1 | contig 13553 bp, 9 predicted proteins | sample MGYA00510053_ERZ791659 | MGnify/ENA primary metagenome ERZ791659 (study PRJEB30046, sample SAMN00715192) | human gut metagenome | study: EMG produced TPA metagenomics assembly of the A metagenome-wide association study of gut microbiota in type 2... | reverse complement strand
AATCTCTTTTATTCTTAATTTCTTATCAGTACCCTCTTTATTGATAACACATAATCCCGACATATTAAAAACTTGTACTCGAAAAGGTGTAATATCCGATTGCAGAGCAAAAGACACAAGATCTGTTGCCGGATTAGGATAAACAGTCATTCTATTAGTTTTTTCGTTTTTCAATGGAATTACAGCTGAAGGATTTAGATCCACTTTTGTTACTAAAGTATCAACATTACTATTTAATCCGAAACTGGAAGCTTTAACTAAACTATATTTATGATTAGTCTTCACATCATTACCCATATCCCAATAAAATATTCCTGCTAATTTATTTTCACAAACAAATTTACTACGTTCATAGCTTTGATTAAACCCTGTTATATAACGATCATAAGAGCCATCATTCACAATATCCATATCAGGAGTATAACTACCATCCAATAAGCCATTTCTTACCCCTATTGGTGCAGAAGCCGCAACAACAGAGCCATTTTTATAACCTTTCGATGTTGTTGTTGCATATGAAAGTGATATTTTATTTAAAGGATATCCTTGTTGCACAAAACTATTATATGCATTCTTAAAAGTATTCCAAGTGAAATTCTCACCTTGTGGACCATATATTTGGAAAGTAAAATAGTCAACCCTATCCATATATTTAGGACGTAAATTATAAGAAACTCGATGAGGAGAAACTGTTAATATTTTATCTTTTCCTAAAACCTTATCTATTTCCAATAATAATTCACCATAGTTATCCCAGCATGACTGAGAATAACACCATTCGAAATCCAAATCTACCCCATCAAATTCTTGAGCTATTTCCGATAAGTTTTGAGCAAAAATCTTACGTTTATTCGCATCTGCAAAAGTGCCTTCCCAACCATCGTGACCTTTAACACTCATTCTAACTTTATATCCTCGATAACCATCATAAGCACCTCTCATAATACCAATAAAATGTTTATAAGAGTATGAGTCATACCCCAAATCATCAGGGTTATCATAATTCCAATAAGAATTTGCATTCTGCAACGTTGCTGCCGTTACTGTCGTATCAAACCCGGGCATTGGCAATCCGGACATATCAGAGGTTACTTCACTATTTCCACGAGTAATATGCCATATTACGGTATCATCAAGTTTAGCTTTCAGATTTTCTCCTACAATAGCTGAAAAATTACTTATACCTTGGGGAATCCAGCTTCCTTTTTCCGTTCCACAAAGCCCTTTACCTCCAAAATATGATTTACCATTATAATAGAAAACAAATGTTTCTTCAATTGTTAAATCTGTTGCATAAGTAGCGACTCCAAGATGTACCCATTGACCTACATTCAATCTCTTTTGATTTATATACTCATGTCCGTTAACCCGATCTATCACCTGTTTGCTATCCGCATTACCTAAACGAATTGAGAAACCTTGTGTACCTTCCGTATTTTCTTTTTTGAATATATATGCGCCTTCCGTCCACTCTTCAAGATAAATCCATGTTTCAAATGTATACTTATCCGAAGGAGTAAAAGCATTCTTTCCAACATTCATTCCTACACCATTTCCATTCAAAGACAATACACCACTTCTTCCTTTATATTCAGACAAATATGAACCATTTTCTATATTCCCATGATTATAAGGATACGGTAACTTTAATGTACCATCACTATAAGACTCTATACCCAATATCAACAAATCATTACTTAACAAATATTTTTCTTTATCAATAGCACGATCAAAAAAACGAGAGAAATCTGTATAAGCAGTATTAATATAATATTTAAAGTCCTCATTATCAGTTACGATATCACGTTCCGCACCTGTATCCGAGAATATTCCATGATGTTTAAACTTATAATCCACAACATTTTCGCATAAATTTTGGTCAAATTTATAATAAGCAACTAAGCTTTCCCATTGAGGTACCCATTTATTCAGAGTATTACAACGAAAATAGCCATAATCCATAGCTAATAAGTCATTCCAAATACGGAATTCATCAATTCTACCAATAAATCCCCCACCACCGATAATAAAATTATCCTCTGAAGCCGGAATCTCTGATATTGTACCTTCATACACTACATCGCCATTCACAAGAATTTTACCGAAACCTTTATCACAGAAGAAAGAGACTTGGCACCATTTATTAGCAGCCAATTCTTGAGATGTAGCTTTAATAGTTTTATCTCCAACAACAAATTCAAGAGTATTTGCATCTCCCAAATAAGATTTAAAATTGGTGCCTCTACTATAGATAACAGCACCTTTGTTCCATGTTGAAGGATTTATCCAAAATTGGACTGTATAAGAAGAAAGGTTATTTAATTCAGGCATTGTCCTAAAATTCACACTTCCTTCAGCGGTCAGTTTCAACGAATAATTATCTACTTGAGCACATAAACTCCCTAAACCAGCAAACAACAATGCCAGCGAACACATAATATTTTTCATAAGTTATCAGAGATTAACAAAATTAACAGAAAGGTAAGCAGTGTTATAACTGCTTACCCAAAGATCTATTTAAATCAATTATTTAACAGCAATCTTAACTGATTTTTGCCCAACTTTTGCTACATAGAAGCCTTTATCCAAACGAATGGCATTATTAGCCCTTACGTTTGCTATTTTTGCTCCCGAAACAGTATAAATTACTGCATCTTCAAAAAAAGTAACAGCATCTCCATCCAATGAGTAAAGAACTTTATCTAAAATCTGAGATACTATATTATCAGGAGCGTCCGGAGTATACGTCACATATTCTCTTCTTACAGGTTCACCGGTAATATCTGTAGTAAAACTAAGCTCTTTAATAAATAAAACACCTGTTTTCAATTCATCAACTTGCATTTCCATTTTCAGACGGGTAGGAACGCCTGTCTCTGCTGCAGCCCAAGTATCAAACTCATAAATCATCCATCTCGTAGGATCATACACCATATTTTCATCTCTATCCACAACTGGATCTCCATCTTCATCTAACAAACAAAAATCAGATGAACGAAAATTTGTATGATTGCCATTTCCATCTGCATCTCCCTTAGGCACAACATCATTTGAGTAAGTAGATGCATACATTTTAAACAATGTATTATTATTTAACACATTCTGGGTATATGAAAATACTAAACGGACACGAATTTTAGCTTTCTCAATGGCATCGTCTCCCTCACCAAACTTTGCAGCATAAGGAGTATTGGCCGGATCTGTATAGAAATTCAGATTAAACCAACGAATATCTGTAAAATCAGAATTCATTGCTATACCTTTATCATATGTGCAATCGGCACCTTTCCAACAAAGAACTTTCCCTACTGTTCCGCCCAAATCAACAATATTAAGACCAGACTGCACTGTTTTTGCACCATCACTGTCAATCCCTGTATAAATAGGAGGTGCACCTGCCAACATAACAAAACCATTATTAAAATTTTCAACTACTGCCGGTAAAGCATTTGCCGGATTTGCTCCTGCATTTACATAATCAATCTGATATAAGCCAACTTCCTGATTCGAAAATTTATAACGCGAAGGAGTTATATCTGTCTGAGCAGAAACATTAGCAGCCATTATCAAAGCAGCTGCAGAAGCAAGTAAAAATCTCTTTTTCATAATAAATAAAATTTTAAGTTATTAAATAAGTTAAAGATTAAGCCCACAAAGGAAAAAAGCATTAATCTGTTTTGATTGATGCAAATGTATTGAGAGTTCACAAAAGCCATGTTCAATAATAGCTAATTAAGGTTCGTTTTTAGCTATTTCTGATACAATAAAATGCTTCATAGCAATTTACAGACGCCTTTTAGACAAAATTGGACTAATTTAAATTAGTCTCTCGGTGCCTTCACTGCAACAAGTTACCAATCAGCCATAAAGGAATCAAGAGTGATAAGGTGAAAGCAAAAAAAGTCATTTCCATTTATGCAAATACAGTATGAAGTTTCTAAAAACAACTTTAATGTTTAAAAGAAACCTACGGTCGATTGGGAACAAACATACGGTCGATCGAGAACAAAGGACCGTACCTTTATCTCCAATCTCCTATTGTTTATTGTTTGCTTTTATATCACAGCATAATCCCATACTAAATATCATCAGAAACTTCTACTTTAATTAGAATACTTTCCCTTTTTTAAATCAATAAAACAGTAAAAATATAATTATTTGCTATATTTGTATCATAAATCAAGAATACTATGACACTAAAAACACAATATGGATCTTTTTTACTTGGAATCTTATTTGCAATTACTCAGGTGTCAGCCAATCCAGAATACTATTTCAAGCAAATATCTCTTCAAGATGGTTTAACCCAATCTACTGTCCGATGCATATTGAATGATCATAAAGGTTTTATTTGGATAGGAACAAATTCCGGCTTAAACCGTTACGACAGACATGAATTGAAAACCTATTTGAATATTCCGGAAGACGATCAGCATAGTCTTCCCAGCAACTATATCCATTTTGTCGCAGAAGATTCTTTAAATAACATTTGGGTATCAACGGAAATAGGTCTTGCACGTTATAACCGTAATGACGACTGTTTTATACCTGAATATTATAAAGGAAACCACATAAAGGTACGCTCTTTCATGTTGACAGATGGCGGAATATTATTCGGTGGGTCAAACAAGATATACAAATACAATTATTCAACAAAAAATATGGATCTGCTCCCGATAAAAACGGAAGAATCTCATACTTCTCTATTTAATTCACTCCAGCAATGGAAAGATAATCTAATCTTGGTTGGTAGCCGCTGGAATGGCATCTGGACGTATGATTTACAAACATGTGAGTTAAAAAGGACCACATTCTATCACGAAAAGAAAGTCATTTCACAATTTATAGATTCGCAAAGAAATGTCTGGATATCCCCTTATGGCAAGGGAGTTCTTTGCTTCTCTCCATCCGGAAAATTATTACGCGAATATACTGCACAAAATTCAAATTTAAGTAATAATGTAATTCTGGACATAGAAGAAAAAGACAACCAAATATGGTTTGCAACAGACGGTGGAGGTATCAGTATTCTAAACCCGACCAATGATTCTTTTTCTGTTATCGAACATATACCAGGAAACATATACTCATTGCCTGTAAATTCTATTTTCTGCCTTTACAAAGACAATGAGGATAATATGTGGGCAGGCAGCATACGCGGAGGACTATTAGGTATACGACAAGTATTCATAAAAACATATCGTGATGCTCCACTCAACAATCAATATGGATTGAGTGAAAGAACGGTATTATCAATATTAGAAGATAAAAATGACCTTCTATGGATTGGCACTGATGGAGGAGGAATCAACAAATTTGATCCTGTAACAGGATTATTTACACATTACCCTTCTACATACAAAGATAAAGTGGCATCTATTACCGAATATAAAGAGGATGAATTACTGGTTTCCATATTCAGTAAAGGTCTTTATATTTTCAACAAAAAAACAGGAAATACACGTCCGTTTATTCTTATTGATAAAGAAAGGAATGAATTCATATGCCGTTCCGGAAGTTCCGTGAATATTAATAAATTCTCAGAAGATAAAATCCACTTCTTTGCAGATAAGATATATGTATACGATATTAAAAAGGACGAATTCAGTACAGTCAAATATATCGGGCCTAAAGCTGCTATATTAAGCTCACTTCAAATAATATCTTCCAACGAATATGTGACTTACTTGTTTGGACAGCATAATATTTTCGAACTAAACAACAAACAAAATACCATCAGTTCAATATATACTCCCGAAAACAAATCAGCAATGATTACCTCTGTATGCCGTGACGGGAAAGGTCGGTTCTGGATAGGTACAACAAAAGGGTTGGAATGTTACGATCCTTTATACTCCACCACCCGTAAAATTGAAACAAAGCTCTTTCACGAAGTATCTTCAATCATTTATGATAAACAGGAGAGGTTATGGATCGGAGCACAAAGTATGCTTTTTGCTTATATCATTAACGAGAACAAATTTGCCATTCTCGGAGAATCAGACGGAGCTTATCCGAACGAATTTCTTAGTAAAGCCAAACTAATATCGCGCACCGGAGACATCTATATGGGAGGAATAATGGGATTAATGCAAATAAACAAAAATATTCAATTAGATGATGACACTCCCCCATTCATTGAACTTATCGACGTAATGCTCAACGGGATATCAATCATCAACAAAGTGAATAAGGATTTAACCTTGTCTATACCATGGAATCATACGTCTTTGGTTATCAAGAATATGGCAAGAGAGCAAGATGTCTTCAGGAAAAAGATGTTCCGTTATAATGTCGTCGGCTTAAATAAATACTATATTGAAACATACGACCATACATTGACATTACATTCACTCCCTGCCGGAGAATATGAAATATTGGTATCTTGCAGTGCCAAAGACGGCAGTTGGAGTTTCCCTGTAAAAGTATTAACCATATCAGTTACCCCGCCTTGGTGGAAAAGTTCGTGGTTTATCAGCCTGGTCATCGTATTGATTTTAGGAGGAGTTATTCTTACCTCTGCCATTATTATTCGTCAAAAAGAGAATAAGTTAAAATGGGATATAAAAGAGCATGAGCAGAAAACTTATGAAGAAAAAGTCAGATTCCTTATCAATATAAGTCATGAATTACGTACACCGCTTACACTTATTTATGCACCCTTGAAAAGATTACTTAGTCGGGATATACAAGACAATGAAATGAAACGGCAGCTTACCGGCATCTACAAGCAAGCCAAACAAATGAAGAACATTATTAATATGGTTCTTGATATACGGAAAATGGAGGTCGGACAAGACTCACTGAATTTACAGCCTCATCTCCTAAATGAATGGATAAAATCCGTTACTGATGATTTTCAAAATGAATTCGAATCCAAAAACATAAAGCTAATCTATGATTTAGATGAGTCTATCACTGAAATTTCATTCGATGAAAACAAGTGTGAAATAGTCTTATCCAATCTATTAATGAATGCATTTAAATTCAGCGAAGATGATACAACCATAATCGTCTCAACACAGATTACAGACGAAAATATGGTACGCATATCAATTAAAGACCAGGGAATCGGATTGGCAGGTGTCGATACAAGCAAACTATTTACTCGTTTCTACCAAGGTAATCATGACAGAAAAGGTAGTGGCATAGGGTTATCTTATGCAAAAACATTGATAGAAATGCACAAAGGGAAAATCGGTGCAATCAATAACTCCGATAAAGGTGCAACGTTCTTCTACGAACTACCTTTAAATACAACTATTGAAAAAATAGCATGTGAAGAAAAGCCTTATTTAAACGAACTATTGTACTCTCCGATAGAAACTTTCCCGGAAGTAATTGATATATCCACTCAAAATTATTCTCTCTTAATTACGGAAGATGAACCGGAGTTACGAAATTTCTTAAAAGAAACTTTAGCTGAACATTTTAAAACGATTTATACCGCAGAGAATGGCATCGAAGCATTAAGCATAATAAAACAATATATCCCGGATATTGTTGTCAGTGACATTATGATGCCCCAAATGGATGGTTTTGAACTTTGCAAACGAGTCAAAGAAGATATTAACATCAGCCAGATTCCAATCATCTTGCTCACAGCTCGAAATGACGCAGAAAGTCAGTCACTCGGATATAAACTGGGTGCCGATGCCTATCTGTCTAAACCCTTCGAGGTAGAATTCTTACAAACATTAATCACTAATCTGCTAAAGAATAGAGAATTTATAAAATCGCGATACAAAAACAGCACTCTGCTTATATCACCGGAAGAAGCAACGTTCAGTAATGCAGATGAAAAGTTTCTACTTAAATTAAATAACCTGATTCATGAGAATTTATCCAATACAGAAATGGATGTCAAATTCATTACTGAAAATATGGGAATGAGCCGTGCTTCATTATATAATAAATTGAAACAGCTCACAGATATGGGAGTAAATGATTATATAAATAAATTCCGAATAGAAAAGGCTATCCAATTACTGACACAGACCGATCTTACTATCATGGAAATATCTGATATGACAGGTTTCAGTAATCAACGTTATTTCAGCACAGTCTTCAAACAAGCAACGGGTAATTCTCCATCAAAATTCAAAGAAGAGCATAAAAAAGGAACAGTATAAGTCCTCACTTATACTGTTCTAAGACATATCTTAAACTTTCCGGAGTCAATTCACCTGTATATTTCCATAATTGATGCCCTTTACGCATTAAAATAAAAGTAGGAACATCCTCCGCATCATATAAAACTGCCAAGTTTTCATTTTCAGTAATATTTATTTTAATAACAGCTTCCACTTGCTGTTCATACTCCTTTATAGTAGGCTCCAACCACTCATAATGAGGTGACCAATCCGCATAAAACATAACTAATATCAGATGATTAATGCGTGATTCTTTTTCTAATTGTTCTTTAACATTCATATCTCAATTATTAATTGGGGATTATGAATCTTGAACAATAAAGTAATAAAATAGTTTATGAAACACTCCTCTATTTACAACTTTACCAATTCCTTATAAAGCTTTTGGATAGGCAACCCCATTACATTAAAATGGGATTATCAAAACACAAGCTACTGATTATAAGTGATTTATAATAGGAATATATTATAAGGCAAAACAATAGTAAATAAAATATCGATTTTAAGTTTTCCGCTATACAATCAATAGACCAAGTACAAAAGTATAAAAAATAATAAGATCTTCTCTATTAAGCCATGGTTTTCTTGAATAGATCGGAAAAGCACCAAGGCTACATAGAATTGTGAGCAGACATTATGATGATGAGAGGTTAACTCATAATTCTTTCAAACATTTCATTGACACCAATCCCCGCATTGAGCCGTGCGGGGAATTTTTATTTAATCAGCTTTTTCTAAATTCTCCCTTATCTTATACAGCAGCCTTATCGAATTATTAAAAGTTGCATTCTCGTAGTGCAACAATGCCTGTAGGCATAAAGATTCAACCGTTAAAGGTAGATTAGAACTGTACGTAGATTCATCTATCCGCATCGCTTTAGGAAGTTCCTTACCTTTAAACCAGTCTACTAATTCCTTAACTTCATCCAATGTATAGTTATCTTTGTATTCCATTGCTTTTTTATTTTCCGGCAAAGGTATATAAGAATTTGTATTTTGAACGTTAGAACTATAAAAAATGCTAGAACTTAGAAACCTTACGGACACAAAAAAGCGGTGAAGTGTTGAACTTACCGCCTTAATTAATAAATTATTTAATTACTAAATCAATATGCAAATACTCTAACATCGCTTCTATCTTTTCCTGCCCTAATTTTGTTTTTCCATTTAAGAATAAGGACATCGTACTTTTTGTTATTCCGATAATCTCAGCAAGTTCTATCTGCTTGATATTACGAATTTTCATTGCCTCTTTAACTACTGCTCTTATCATTTTTTACTTGCTTTAATCAAAAACTCACTTGTTTTGCGTAGGGTAGATGTTATCTCATTCAGGCTACATTCATCCAACCATTCTATATTTTCAATGTCGGATGACTGAGCGAATACAATTTCACCTGTAAATCTTGGGAATTTATTTCTACGGATCATTTGTTTGCCTTCCAATTCGAAAATTTCGTATACCGGTTGTTTGTTCCCGTTTATATCGCAATTACAAATTGAAAAATCGGGAAGAAACCTTGCTTCACAGGCAGAAGACAATTCTGTGTTACATAGCGGGCATATATGCGCATATATGCCCGGTTGTAATTTAGTTACTTTTTTTACATACATAAATTATCTGTTATATTCTTCAACTATTTTATAATAACAATGCCTTAATGCTTCAAGATGTTTTTCTTTATCGCTGTCGTCATTTAAATAATCCCATGCTTCGCTATCGGTAGTGTGGGCTACGATTTCTTTGCCTTTATATGTAGCTTTAATAACATATTGCCCATAACCATTACCTATCTCCATAGTAAAATTTACATTCCTGAACTTTGCCATAATATTTTTGCAGCTATTATCCGTTGCCTCCGGGTTCTAATTTATTTGATTTTAATATATAAGAATTAAACTAAAGCCATGTAAGCAGTACCTTCATGTTTTTCTCTCAAAGCATCTGTAACTTTATCTTCTGCAAATACTCTTGAATGCTCAAAATAAACATTCCCTCACTAGTGTCTCTTAAAAAGTGTTAATCAAATTCGAGGTCAAGAGTTGGATGGCAATTTGCTATTTGGATTGGCTCTGGTTCCGGAGTCAGCAAGTCCTTGATATGCTCCTTTACAAGCAAGGAGCTGCCGATGATTCTCATGACCTCGTAGATATTTCTTTCAAGTTTCATTTTATGTTCGATTATTGCGACGACGCAGTAAGTGCATATGGCCGCATAGATTTGTATTCTGACGGATGTCTCGGAGTTCCCCCAGAATGTGGTGACCCTAAGGTGCTGTTTGATCCATTTGAAGAAAAGCTCCACCTGCCATCGGTTCTTGTAAAGGAATACAATCTGTTCGGCAGACAGGAAGAAATTATTTGTGTAAAAGACAAAACATCTCTTCAGGTCGGGGATATACGCCACAAGACGTCTTATCCGGGATGGGTAATTGGAAGCATTGCGTCTACCGGAAAACCTTACGGTATAGTCTTGAAGAATGTTTCCATTCTCGGGCATGTCCAGACCGTCCTCGACCATGAACTTCGGCTTGGCCTTCTCTCTTATGACAAAGAAGGCTCCAAGTTCCTCAATCTTATGAAGTCTCTCAAGATCCCAGTATCCTCGGTCAAATATATATCCGGCCAACGGTTCATATTCAATGACATCCATTGCATTCACATCATGAACCGAGGCATTGGTGATGTTTATCATAACCGGAATCTGTGTCACTATATCAAGCTGAGTGTGCAGCTTAATGCCGGACTTGGTGCTTCTGAACTTTGCCCAGTCATAAACACTCATGCAAAGGTCAATCGTAGAGGAATCGAACGCATAGAACTTGCCACCTATACAGAATTCCCGGTCTATACGGGCTTCCTGAGCCAGCATAATCATATGGTTGGCGAACTCTTCGAACACATGCCAGTCACGATTGGTATTGCATCTGGAGAGAATATTACGGTCAACCGTTTCTTTGCCAAAGCCGAGATGAAAGGATTTCCTGCGATGTGCGGTAGTGATATCTGTGAGTTCACGGAGACTTCGACATCCGAGCAGTTGACCGAATATAAGGACAAGCAACTGTCCCCAATAAGACAACTGCCATCCGAGGGTTCTGTCCTCAACCTTGTTTTTGGTACGATGCTCCATGATTCTTTCAAATTTGCGTTTTGGCAAAAAGTCAACAATCTGACTGAAAATGTATCGTCCTGTATTCATGAAAAATCGGGGAACCGAGTTTTGAGGCTCCGACCCCAATATAATCATTTGAAAAGTGCGACAAGATTTTCAGACCCAAAAATCGCGTAACCGGCATGAATACAGAGTTTAACAATTTCTTATTAACAGATTTTAAGAGACACTAGTGTTGCAAAGATATTGTTTTCGTGCAAAGTACAGAAATAAGACGCACGCAAACACACGAAAAATGACCGAAACGGCGAAATCCGCTTCCGAAACAGACGCATGAACTGCCGAAAAGTTCGAAAGGCTGATTCGCCGCTTCGGAGGTCATTTCAGTCGGTTGGGATATTTTTCGCTTGCGGAGTAAGCCCCTTTCGTACTAATATTGCCGCGAATCGAAAATATATACACGTATGAAACTATTGAAATACGGCTTTTGCTTACTTGCAATCGCGGCACCGGCAGTAGCATGTACCCGTGAGGACGGCGATTGGGATCCGATCAAGACGGACTGTTGGGAAATAACCGTTCCGCCGCAGGGCGGCTCGGCCGGCGTGACGATGAAAAATTACAAAGGCTGGTGGATTTCCACCGTCCAATACGAAGCGAAGGGCGAAAACCGGATGATTCACGGCGAGGATTTCGGGTTTATGAAGTTCGAGAACGAGTGGTACGAAATCGTCGTGCCGTCCGAAAGTCCGAACAAATTGTATGTCGCCCTGAAAGAGAGCGACGGACGGGAGCCGCGGAAGATCGACGTGGTAATGACGGTAGGCAACGCCTTCGCCAAGATCGGGATTACGCAGGGAAGCGCACTTCTGACAGCTCCGAACGAATGATTCTGGCGTGCATTTTCTGCATCTTCCTGTCGTATCGGCGTGAAGGCGGCTGTTCGGAAGCAAGTGAACGGATACCTCCGCTTTTGTTTCGAAGGCGGATTCGGACGGTTGCGAAGCCGATTTCTCCGTTTCGGTAAGATTCTGATTGTGTAGCCGTTTTGTGCCAGATATTTTTGCGACAAAAATATGAGCAAGATGATTATTGATAATATGAAACAGGAAAAAAGTAAAATAACGACTGTTGCTATATGGATTCTGCTATGCGGATGGATGATGTGCATGAGTTCATGCGGAAGTCTGCTTTATAATCCATCCAACAAAGTGGAACAAGTGACGGTAACAATTAAACAGCCTATCAAATAGATACTGAATAAAGAATGGCGGAACAGCGAGAGCAAAATGACATACATGCACGAAATGAATGGAAAAAATAATAAAAACAGATGATGAATAGACGAACATGGATTGCCGGTGTCACGGTAACGGCAATTTTGGCTGTTTCGCTGACAGCCTGCAAACAAGAACGGAAAGAACAGGAAACAGGACAGACGCTGCCCGTCATGGTAGTTTCTTCCCAACCCATTGAATTTGAAGAAACGTATTCCGCTTCGATTCGCGGACGACAGGATGTGGACATCATACCTCAAGTATCGGGTCGCATCATCCGCCTATGCGTGAAAGAGGGAGAGCAAGTAAAAACAGGGCAAGTGCTGGCTGTCATAGACCAAGCGCCCTATCAGGCTGCGCTGCGCATCGCAATCGCCAATGTGAGTGCGGCACAGGCAAAAGTGGAAACAGCGCGTATTGAACTGAACGGCAAACAGTCGCTGTTCGATGAAAAAGTCATATCCGATTACGAACTGTCAGTTACCCAAAATCAATTAGTAGTGTCACAGGCAGAGCTGGAACAAGCAAAAGCTCAGGAAGCAAATGCCCGAAACGAACTGTCATACACCGAAATCAAGAGCCCGAGCAACGGGGTTATAGGCACTCTCCCTTACCGCATCGGCGCACTCGTCGGTCCGACCATCGAACAACCATTTACAGTGGTGTCGGACAATTCGGAGATGTATGCCTATTTCTCCATTTCGGAAAACAAACTTAGGCAGTTCGAGGCCAGATATGGTTCTATTGACAGAATTATAAGTGAAATGCCTCCGATTAGCCTCCAACTTAACAATGGTTCCGTCTATGGGAAACAAGGGAAAATAGAGACAATCAGCGGAATAGTCAATCCCACGACCGGTGCCGTACAGATAAAGGCACTGTTTCCCAACATCAACAGGCATCTGTTGAGCGGAACCATCGGCAACGTCATCCTGCAAGGACTGAATGAGGATGCCATTCTGATTCCCATGACCGCCACCGTCGAGTTGCAGGACAAGATTATCGCCT
>ERZ791659.1310-NODE-1310-length-13601-cov-2.3373_pt1 | contig 13601 bp, 8 predicted proteins | sample MGYA00510053_ERZ791659 | MGnify/ENA primary metagenome ERZ791659 (study PRJEB30046, sample SAMN00715192) | human gut metagenome | study: EMG produced TPA metagenomics assembly of the A metagenome-wide association study of gut microbiota in type 2... | reverse complement strand
GGGCCATACGAAAAAGCGTACGTCTGTTCCCCCCCTCTATTATCAAGCGATGCGAAGTATACGGCACAGGAGAATATTTTGATGAAACCATCGACAGGGAAGCTGTTTTTAGTGATATGCTGCAACGCCTCACAGACGAAGCTCTGCGGGAAGCCTTTCTTATCGAGTTCCGTAATCTGGATAATTCGCTATCCGGTTATAAAGTATTCCGTAAGAACCGATACTTTGCCGTTAATTGGCTACGCGTACGCAACTCACTGCATAACGTGGAACAAGCGGAAGTCCGTTTCAGCCCCTCGCGTATCCGCCAAATCAAAAAAGGACTGAAAAACGGGGCAAAGGTAAAGGAAGCGCATACTCCGGAAGAAATCCACGCTTTTGCCAAAATGCTGCATCACAACTACTCCGCCAAGATACGGCGACACTTCCCCAGCATGGACTTTTTTCAGCAGTTGGAAAAACAAATGACACAGAGCCGGCAAAGCCGTATTTTTATTGTAACCTATAAAGACAAGATTATCGGTGGAAGCGCCTGCATCTATTCCGATGACAGCGCATACCTATGGTTCTCCGGCGGCATGCGCAAGACATACGCTTTGCAATATCCCGGAATTCTTGCCGTGTGGCAGGCATTACGCGATGCGAAAGAGCGCGGCTACCGCCATCTTGAATTTATGGATGTAGGGCTGCCTTTCCGCAGACATGGCTATCGGGAGTTTGTACTTCGCTTCGGCGGGAAACAAATCAGCACCCGTCGTTGGTTCCGTTTTCGGTGGGAATGGCTGAACAGGGTGCTGATAAAGATGTATGAGTAAATGATCATGAAATTATTTCTATAATAATAACCTTGCTATATAATTACGATAGAACTTCTCTACATCTGCCCAATGATAATACGGTACTACATCGCTCTCTAAAGGAACCTTTACTTCTTTCTCGTTCAGCATAAACTTCACAAGAATATCATCGCTTCCTTTTTTACTGAAGAATATCAACTGTACATTAGCCGCCATCGGTACAATCTTAAAATCACTCCATACCCTATAGAAATCTTCCGGATTGGTTTCCTCTGCATAACAACCTTCTAAATGGAGTAATCCCGTAAGCGGCATCACATTTCCATCATGTCCGAAACGCAATGTAGCCGCAACCGAGCGGTCTTTTATAGCATCCTCTGCAGATTCCAGGATATTTTCCAATAAAGGGATAAAAGTACGCTGTACAATTTCTTTACCCCACGGACAAGTACCGTTACAAACATAATGACTATAATTAAAGACCTGCCAAATATCAAACAATTCTTTACCTTCGAAAATATCATAAAAAGAAATACCAAGATCTACATTCTGCATATCGGATGCTATCCAGTATAAACCTATCATCAGTTCCTCCGCGTTGATATGCTGTTCTACATATGCTTGATTGGTGAACAATAGCTTCATCAAACGCTCCGGACAAATATGTTCTTTGCGGAATTTACGATAGCTTTCACGCCAAGAAGATTCATCGGATGTAAAATTTCTGGCATCTTCATTCCAATAATTCAAATAATTCATATATCGGTCACCGGAACCATAAGTTATTTGCAGTTTTGGGTTCAACCCCTTTAGTGTCTCGCAAAAGGCAGTCATACTTAATGCACAACGGATTACTACCGTAGAACGGGCACTAATATTTTTATTTCCTTCAAATACTTCCGGAAAATTATGAAACATACGCCCCGCTATCTCACGATGTTGCTTATAGCCCAATGGGGTCAGCTGTCCTCCTAACCCTTGAGCATCTTTCCATACCAGTTGAAGACGGCGATATACATCTTGACCTTTTTCAGAAAGAAAACCTATGGCAGCAGCTTTTTTCAAAACTTGCATTACCGATAAATAATCAGTATCGGCAATAAGATAGCGCGAACCGTGACGGCCATAATGTGATATATAAAAAGGCGTGTATCCTGCAGGAGCTGGTGTATACTGTTCATCAACTTGAGGATAAGCGTAATAAACGCTGGCACTTTTATTCAAATTGTCGTAAATCTCTTGAGGGGTTGTTTGTGAGTAAATGACTGCTACCAATGGCAAGAAACAGCATGTCATCAAAAGTCTTAATTTCATCTCTAAATCTTTATTTATATTATAAGGAAAGAGGTTGCCGGCACAAAGACCGACAACCTCTCTATCAAAATCATATCAATCTACCAATCGGTCTCAATCTTATTGCTTAACCATTTCAACGACACAAGGAGTACGATTTGCATGGAATTTTACTACATAAGTTCCTGCAGAAGGAACAGCAATATTATTACCGCCACTTTCCACCAATTCAATGCCACCGGCAATAACTGTACTGTTTTTAGCGCTTGAACCGTATTTAAGGTCAAAATTCTTATTCAGTCGAATTAAGAACTCTTCGCCTGCAGCAAAATTAGCCGGAGCCGTTTCCCACACATTTTCAGAAACATTATACGTCATTGCTCTGTCATCACCACCATTACCCCAACTATTGAAAGCACCTGTAATACTTATAGATTCAATTTTGGTCATTTCAATTGATTTTGCGGGAATATTGGCAGTTACTTTATAAATGCCGGCTGGTACCTTCATATTGCCTGTCGGGGCTGTCTGTTCACCTTCTATTACCTCACTATGAGTCTCAAAAAAGCCATATCCCATTTGTCCATCCCAAGTACCGGCAGTAGGTAGAATTTGGAATTCACAATTGACATCACTATTAACGGTTCGATCTACAAAATCATAAATACCTTCATACGTATTGGAACCGCCTTTTGTTTCCCATATTTCAAGAGCTAAGCCTTTCGCTTCTTTCCAATCATTTATTTCACCAACCAAATACATCGCTTTCACCGGTACTTCATAAGTCGTTACATTAAAACTATTAGATTTAGCTGATGCAATCGGTTCATAATTATCAGTTCCGGCCATTTTTGCCGTTACATACGCGGTAACGCTTCCTGTTGCATTAGGGGCAATTTCCAAACCTGAAAGCGCAACACTGTTTATGTCCTCATAAGAGAATGTTGCTTCAGTATCTTTTTTTTGTCCCAACAAAGCAGACTTATCTCCACAAGACAGATAGACACTATAAAGAACTTCTGTCGGTAAGCCAAAATCAGCAGCAGACCACTTAAATTCAATACTTCCGGTTTTAGCATTCTCTGCGGTCACCGTAATATCACTGTATTCTCCTTTCAACACCGGAGCTACAAAATCATCCGGGTTAGAAATCCGAACTGTTTCCAGATCCGTTTCACAAGAAGCGAACATAGTCACCGCCACAGATAAGATTATATATTTAAAGAGTTTCATATTTTCTGATATTTAAAGTTACATTTTTATTTATAGCCTTCGTTCTGAACCAAGTTCGGATTCTCTGTCAAGTCGGTATTCAGAATCGGATAAACCGTCAGGTGCTGCCCCAAAGAAACCTTACCGTCAGGTACACCGCCCTTATATGGCCATGGGAATGATACCGAAGTGAAATATCCGTAACGGATCAAATCAGTACGACGATGCCCTTCCCACATCAACTCACGGGCACGCTCTTTCAGAATAAACTCAGTATCGATAGAAGTAGGTACTGAAACACCAGCACGTTCACGCAGCTCTTTAATATAACCAAGAGCTTTGGTATCCGTAGTTGTTCCACCATCCAAACGTGCCTTAGCCTCTGCATAAATCAGATACATTTCCGCTAAACGAATAATGGGAAAATCTGCAGATGAAAGTTTAGAGAATTCATCACCAGAGAACAGATTTCCTTTTGAATCACGGCTTGTAAACTTCCAACATCTCCAACCTGAATTAATATCACTGTTACTATATTCTTTCGTACCACCGATATTATAGAAGAAAGCACGTTTATCACTGTTTGCACGATCATATCCAAAACCTGAAGTTCCTCCCCAAGTTACACCTTTCAATTCGAAAAATTCCACGTATTCATTCGGTACATGATAACCATTCCAGTTTTCACGGGCAACACGAGCTCCCGGATATCCTAATTCCTTAGCAATGGCAGAATTGGCTTCTGAACTCAAGCTTGCCGATACCAGATGCGTAGTTCCTCCCCAGCTTTGTGAGTTATCACGATCATATGCAATGGCGAAGATAAACTCTTTACGGGCATTATCATTTTCCGAATTATCCTGCATAAACAGTTCTTCATAATTTGGACATAAGTCATATCCCATTTTAATGGTAGCCTCGGCAGCATCAAGCGCATCCTGCCAACGGGCAGTACCGGTATATACCTCTGCATTCAGATACATACGTGCCAATGTAGCCTGAGCAGCTCCTTTGGTAACCCGGGGATAAATTCCTGCACCTACAGCCGGTAAATCACTGCCTTCCAGCAAGTCCTTCAACTCTCCTTCTATCCATTCAAACAAAGCCTTGCGTCCTATTTGAGAAGGAAGCGCACCCGCTACATTCTCTTCCATAGCAAAAGGGGGATTTCCATATAAGTCCATCAGCAAATAATAAGCGAAAGCTCTCAAAAAACGGGCCTCGGCACGCAGTTGAGCCAGTCCTTCCATAGAAGTGGCATTACTTTGTTTCAAGAATTCATTGGCACGGGTCACAACCATCATACAACGTGTGTAAACAGCCAAAGTCGAAGCATTCGGGGTGGCAGACCATGAATTATTCTGAAGCTCCACGATATAACTATCTCCCCAAGTACACTTCAAAGCATCTACAGACATTTCATTCAGCACCATATATTGGCGGACAAGTTCGCTCTGTCCTGCATCGTCCACTGCAATATCCGCCTTACCCGGATCGTTTTGGCTCGCCAAAGAATATGCTCCGTAAATATAGGCAAGTCCCATTTCAAAATCTTCCAAAGTCTGATAAGCCTGTCCTGCATTCTTATCTGTTTCATTTAAAGGCACAGTATCCAAATCCCCGATACATGAATTGAACGTCAGCATGGACGCCGCTATTGCCAAACTATATATAATCTTTTTCATAATTGTCTATACTCCTAATATTTAGAAATTAATATTCAGACGCAAAGTATACAGACGGGGACGCGGAATCAAGTTGTTATCCACACCGTCGGCTTCCGTAAGCTCCGGATCAAGTCCGCTATACTTGGTGATAGTAAATACATTCTGTACAGAAGCGGCTACACGAATTTTACCGCCCCAGTTCTTAATCTTATCAAATGTATAACCCACATTGATATCGTCCATACGGAAGAATGTAGTATTCTCCAAGAACATATCCGAATATTTCTGTTGTTCAGAAATAGTTGCCTTCCAACCGGTTTCCATACAATAAGGTGACAGGTTGTTCAAGTAACCTTTCGTATAATCATCCGAATAGGAAGTTGCGGTATTCATCTTGATTCTGTTCAAGGCATATCCGCCTACCGAACCATGTGCGTTGAAACCGAAGTCCCAGTTTTTATAAGTAAACTGCGAACCGATACCATAGAAAAACTTAGGTTGAATACTCTTATCGGTAATATAACGGTCTTGTGCGGTAATCTGTCCGTCACCGTCACGGTCTACCAATACATTCTGAAGCGGCTTGCCATTTTCATCATAAGCCTGTTGATACAAATGATATGTATAGGGAGAGTAGCCTACACTATACAATGAGGTATAACCACCCGTACCACCCATGTTGGCACCTACTTCCACTCCGAGATAATCGGGTGTGGGATTATTTGTAAGCTTGGTGATCTTCGTATCCTGCCATGTACCGTTCACATTGATAGTCCAGCACATATCTTTACGTTCGATAGGAATAAAGTTCAAGTTAAACTCAAGACCCTTATTTTCCATATCACCCACATTCGAAATAACTTTATTGGAGAAGTTCACTCCCATCGGTGTGGTAACATCATTCAGCAAATCTTTGGTTTTGCGCAGATAAGCGTCAATCGTACCGTTGATACGTCCTTTTAGGAAACCGAAATCAAGACCGACGTTATAAGTTTCAGTTGTTTCCCACTTAATGTCCGGGTTATACGCATTGGGAGCTAAAGTATAGATATAGCCGTTTCCCCAAGGAATACGAGTAGCCAATGCAGATGACTGGGTATATTTTGCCTGATAAGCATAACAACGGTCGATACCGATATCCTGCTGTCCTGTCTGCCCCCAACCTAAGCGAAGCTTCAAACTGGAAATCGGTGCATCCGATTCTTTCAGAAAGTTTTCTTCGGCAATATTCCATGCGAAAGCTGCAGATGGAAACAAGCCCCAACGATTACTCTTGGAGAAGCGGGAAGAAGCATCGTCACGCAAAGAAACAGTAAACAAATATTTAGAGTTCAACGAATAATTGATACGTCCGAAAAAAGATACCAGATAATACTCTTTTCTATCCGAGGGACTGTCCAAATATACATTGGAACGGTCATTGTTGTAATATTGAATATTATCATTCTTTACATAATTGTGCTGCCAGGAATAACCAGCCATTACATCCAAATGGTGAATACCGAAATCCTTGTTGTAATTTGCATAAAATTCCAACAAAGTATTCGCGTTGTAATTCGCATAGTTCTCATAATAATCTTGCGCACCGTTTCTCATAGAAAGGATAGAACCTAACTCCGAATACTTCGTACCTTCCGTACGTGCCAAGTCGTAACCCAAGTTCAAGTTTACACGCAAGTCTTCAAAACCGTGAATTTTATAATCCAACTGTACGTTACCCATTGAACGCCAAGTGTCGTTTACATTATAATTATCATATAATTGAGATAGCGGGTTGATGCTTGCCATAGTATTGGCAGAGCCATCGGCATTAATCCAGTTGAAATATCCGCCAGACTTTGATGTATCTATGTTACCGTTGGCATCATAGAAATAAGGAGATTGTGTCGGATCGAAATCAACAGCACTGCCCACTGCTCCCGAATTAGGATAGTTGGCACGGTTGTAAATACCTTTTAAGTTAACATTCACACTCAAATGCTCTTGAAAGAATTTAGGACTCAAGCTGATACCCAAATTGGCACGCTGGTTATCACCCTCTTTCAAAGTTGCCTGATCGTAAGTATAACCTAAACTTACGCGATAAGGCAGTACACTCTTGGCATTGCCATAGAGACTTACATTTTGGTCTGTAGAGAAAGCCGTACGATAAATCAAGTCCTGCCAGTTAGTATTGGCATTACCCATCATAGCCAAACGGGGATCATCCGCTCCATATACCTCTGTTATATACTGGCGATACTGGTCGCCGGTCATCATATCCAGTGTGGAGGTATTCTGCTTCAAGCTATAGCTGGAATTGTAGCTGACCTTCATCTTATCGCCGGAACCTTTTTTCGTAGTAATGATAATTACACCATTAGATGCGCGTGAACCATAGATGGCTGTCGCAGACGCATCTTTCAGTACTGTATACGATTCAATATCATTTGGATTGACTGAGGCCAACGGATTTGCCATACCGGCACCACCGTCACTGGTTACAGGCACACCATCTATCACAATCAACGGATCGTTGGAAGCATACAAAGAAGCCGCACCGCGAATACGGATAGTTGCTCCACCGGTAGGGTCTCCGGAAGCAGGAGTCACCAGCAATCCCGGCACTTTTCCCTGAAGCATCTGGTCGGGTGAAGTGATGGCACCACGATTGATTTCATCTGCTTTAATAGCTGTAACAGAACCGGTCAAGTCATTCTTCTTGACAGAGCCATAACCAATAACTACAACAGTTTCCAACAACTCCGCATCATCCTCCATATTCACTATAACGGAAGATGCCGCTACTACTTCCTGTGTTTTATAGCCAATAAATGATACCACCAAAGTGGCTCCTTGAGGAACAGTTAACGTAAAATTACCATCCAAATCCGTAATAGTACCGTTTGTGGTATTTCCTTTTTCCACGACATTAGCACCAATCACACCACCTAAAGCATCTTTCACATGCCCTTTCACCGTGATGTTCTGTGCATAAGCGCCAACTGACAAGAATAGCCCTAATAACAAGGGAAGAATCGTTCGATAGATTCTAAGATTAACTTGCTTCATGCATTCAAAAATTAAAGTTAACAATATTAATTATCTATAGTATATTCAAAAAACGTTTCAGTATATTAACATTATTGCAGAACGTACTTCAAATACTTTATTATGATACAACAAATGTATGCCATATTATCGAGTAAGAAACACAGATGCTACAAAAAGTGCAGCAAGAAGAATGCAAACGATTGCATCGTATTTGCGGTCTGATACGCAGTGACAGCGAACAAAAAGAAGGGAATAGCTGTTGCAAGCCATAAAAGGAAACACACCAACAATAATATAAAAACCGTCTTACTCCGGATTCAGTTGACAATTCCAATAATCAACTAAATCCGGGATAAGACGGTTTTACCTGCACTCGAATACTGTTTATTCCCCTGCAACAAAAGAAACAGGGCAAATTAGCGCTGTGTACCGGCAGACAATACAATTTTTCCTGTCCGCAGACCTTTAGCTTTAGCTTCAAAAACAATCTCACCGGATTGCTCCGTACTCTGCACAATAGCCGTCAGCTGTCCATTGAAAGCGGGCATCTTGGGCAAGTGGAAAAGGTCGAGGCTGGTGGCATCACCATTAGCGGCGGCGCGATAACGGCCGGCTCCCTTCACAGAGAAAGAAACAAGACGATTGTCGGACGGACAAAGATTACCGTCTTTATCGACAACACGGACCGTGATATATGCCAAATCTTTACCATCGGCAACAAGTCCGGTACGGTCCGCCACCAATTCCAGATGATGAGGCTTGCCGGCGGTATGGACCGTTTTTTCCTCTACCGGTTTGCCGGCAGCATCATAGGCTACCACTTTCAGTTCACCCGGTTCATAAGGAACATCCATCCACATCAGGCGGTAGCGACGCTGCAAGGCAAGCGAGTCTTTACCCTGCAAGGCTTCACTCTCTCCGGCTGTAAGTTTACGCTGCTTGCCGTAGCTCTTGCCATTGATAAAAAGTTCTGCGCCGGGATAGTTGGTATAAACGAAAACGGGAGTATTCTCTCCTTCCCTGCCCGGCCATGTCCAATGAGGAAGGATATGCAGCGTATTCACATTCTTGTTCCAAACGCTGCGATACAGGTAATAACGGTCTTTAGGCAGACTTGCCAGGTCTATGATACCGAATACGGAGCTATGGCTGGGCCAGGAATCCGTATCGTATGGAGAAGGTTCACCCAAATAGTCGAAACCAGTCCAGACAAACTGCCCGATAGTCCAGTCATAATCATCAGCCAAGGCAAAGTCCACATCGGGGATATTAGACCAATAGCAACACTCTACGTCATATCCCGAACATTGATGGTCGTCATAGCGCACACTGGCACGCTTCTCCACCGGAAATTTATAGACGCCGCGTGAACTGACGGTAGAAGCAGTCTCCGACCCCAGAATGATATTTTGCGGAAGCGCATTATAGGATTCTACATAACGGTGAGCACGATAGTTAAGACCGGGTACGTCTATCATGGCGGCAAATCCGTTTTCCAAGACACAAGATACCTGATCCATACCGCAGGTAACAGGACGCGTAGGGTCTTCACGATGGCATATATCCTGCAGGAACGAAGCGACTTTATAACCTTCCGGACTGCATTGCGTAGGCACTTCATTGCCAATGCTCCACATTACCACACTGGCATTATTACGGTAATGACGCAACATATTCACCATGTCCCGCTCCGCCCATTCGCCAAAGTAGCGGTGATAACCGTTTTCACATTTGGCAATGTCCCATTCGTCAAAAGGTTCTATCATCATCATAAAGCCCATCTCATCACAAAGCTCCACTAATTCCGGGGCCGGCATATTGTGTGAGGTACGGACTGCGTCGCAACCCATATCCTTCAACAGCGTAAGCTGGCGGCGAAGGGCGGCTACATTGACAGCAGCTCCCAAAGGTCCTAAGTCGTGATGATTGCAGACGCCCTGAAATTTACGGTGCTTGCCATTCAGGAAGAAGCCTTTGTCGGCAACAATCTCTATGCTGCGAATACCGAAGCGAGTGATGTATTCATCCACCTGTTTACCGTCTACATATATTTTGGAAGATGCTTTATATAAATAAGGTGTCTCCGGCGACCATAAGGCAGGACTGTTTACCAGAAAATTCTGTTCGAAAGGCCGGCCGTGATTAATCTTACCTGTATTATCTTTTACGGCAACCACCTTACCGTCCGGCGATACAATCTCCGTTACCACACGGATATTATTTTCTCCCGCATTGGCTATCTCCGTGCGCAGACGTACGGAAGCGTATTCGGAAGATACGTGCGGAGTGGTGAGTTGCGTGCCCCACACCGGAACATAGATACGGTCTGTTGTTACTACACGTACATTGCGATACAGTCCTGCACCGGGATACCAGCGGGAAGACTGCGGTTTGTTCTCCAGGCGAACCGACAACACATTATTCTTGCCATTCTCATTCAGCAGTTCCGTAACGTTGCAATGGAAAGAATTATAGCCAAACGGCCAGAAGCAGGCTTCTTTCCCATTGACGTACACACGGGCTTCACTCATGGCTCCGTCAAAAACCAGCGTTACCTGTTTGCCGGCAGGAACATCGAATTTCGTACGATACCAGCCAACGCCCACGTACGGCAGTCCGCCGGAACGCCCTGTCTTAACGGATGCCTTCTTCTCAAAATTCTGTGTAATGGCAACATTCTGCAAATCGTTGTTACGGTCGAAAGGTCCGAAGATAGCCCAATCGTGCGGTACGCTGACAGTCTCCCACTTACTGTCGTCAAACTCCGGCGATACGGCCCCGGTTACATCACCCTTAGTAAATTTCCAATTCTTCTCAAGCAAAAATTCCGAACGCTGTGCTTGTATCATAGCAGACAGGAAAAGCCCGCAACCTACAATCAACATTCGTAAAGTCCCCAAATTCATGCAATTCATAGTCGTAAATTATTTTTCTGCAAATATAGAAAAATTGCGAATCAATAATTAGTCAAAGATAATGAATATGCAATCGTTTGCATTTATACTTAACCCGATTGCTGTCAACAATAAAGCATTTATTCCGAGATTCCCCTATTTTTGCAATCGCATCGGAGAAGCTAAAATAAGCAAGTTCATTTTGTACCGCTTTCGGCTTGCATTATCTTTAAAATAAGATAAGCCGCACTCAGCATTAAAAATAAGCAAGCATATTTTGTACTGCCTTCGGTTTGCATTACCTTTGGCTGAAAAAGAAATAATACTCATGAACAAACCGCAGATAACTATCAAGGATATTGCCCGGGCGTTGAATGTCTCTCCTTCCACCGTATCGAGAGCGCTCAAGGACAATCCGGACATCAGCCGGGAAACCCGTGACCTCATCCATGCCTACGCGCGCGAACATAATTATAAGCCCAATGTACTTGCCGTCAACCTTCGTTCAAGCCGCAGCAACACGATTGGCGTGATTGTGCCCCAACTGGTGCATCACTTCTTTTCGTGCGTATTGAGCGGTATCGAAACGGCGGCGGGCGCCGCTCCGAAGCCGGTTACAATATAATCGTGGCGCAAAGCAACGAATCGTACGGGCAGGAAGTAAAAATAGTTCATTCTTTTCTCGCCGCCCGTGTCTGTGGCGTCATTGCATCTCTTGCCAAGAATACGGAACAATACGATCATTATCAGGAACTCTTAAATAATAATATTCCGATTGTTTTCTACGACCGCATCTGTACCGGACTGAAGACGGAGCGAGTAGTGGTCGACGACTATGCCGGTTCGTTTGCCGCTGTGGAGTACATGATTCAGACAGGATGTAAACGCATCTTCTTTTACGGAGCCGATCCGCATCTTGAAATTACCAAGAACCGGCGTAACGGTTATCTGGATGCCATGAAGAAATACAAGGTTCCCGTAGACGACAGCATGATTAAGTTATGCGACAATCGCGAACGCGCCATTGCCATAACACCCGATTTGCTGGAAAGCGACAACCGCCCCGACGGATTCTTTGCGATAACCGACGAAACGGCGGCAGGCATATTGTATGCCTGCAAGCTGGTGGGACTAAAAGTACCGGACGAGGTTTCTATCTGCGGGTTCACCGACGGAGCCATCGCCCAAAGTACCGACCCGAAACTGACAACGGTGGAGCAACATGGAGAGGAAGTCGGCAAGAGCGCATTCGGCATCCTTACCGACAAGCTGGAAGGGAGTGAGGAGAAAAGCACCAATAAGATTGTACGGACGAATCTGGTGGTGAGGGGAACGACGAAATAATGAATTATAACTAATATCATAAAAAACAAAAGAACAATGAAAGTAAAACCCGATTTAAGTTTCTGGAAACTGTGGAACATCAGCTTCGGTTTTTTTGGCGTACAGATCGCGTATGCCCTGCAAAGCGCGAATATCAGCCGTATATTCTCCACTTTGGGAGCTGACCCGCACAGTTTGAGTTATTTCTGGATATTACCGCCGTTGGCAGGTATCATAGTGCAACCTATTGTAGGAGCCGCCAGCGACAAGACCTGGACGAGATTCGGACGTCGCATTCCTTATTTATTCATCGGTTCGCTGGTTGCGGTGCTCGTCATGTGCCTGCTGCCCAATGCGGGCAGCTTCGGCATGGCGGTAAGTACGGCCATGATTTTCGGTCTGGTATCGCTGATGTTTCTGGACACCTCTATCAATATGGCGATGCAACCGTTCAAGATGATGGTAGGCGATATGGTGAATGAGAAACAGAAAGGACTCGCCTATTCCATTCAGAGTTTCCTATGCAATGCCGGCAGTCTGGTAGGGTATCTGTTCCCGTTTATATTTGCGTGGGTGGGCATCAGCAATACGGCGCCGCAGGGGGTAATTCCCGATTCTGTAATCTATTCGTTCTACATCGGAGCCGCTATCCTGATATTCTGCGTTATTTATACAACGGTCAAAGTCAAGGAAATGCCGCCTGCGGAATATGCCGAATATCATGGCATCACAGAAGAACAGGAACATGAGAAAGTCAATATGCTGAAGCTGCTGGTTAAAGCGCCGAAAGCCTTTTGGACGGTAGGACTGGTGCAGTTCTTCTGTTGGTTCGCTTTTATGTTTATGTGGACATACACCAACGGCAGCATAGCCGCAAATGTTTTTGACGCACCGACCGTTGAACACACTGTAAACGGAATCACTAAAATACATCTTGCCACCAAGAGCCTGCAATATCAGGAAGCCGCCAACTGGGTAGGCGTACTGTTTGCCGTACAAGCCATCGGCTCTGTACTTTGGGCGGTCTGCATCCCTATGTTCAAAGACCGCCGCTTCATTTACGCGCTGAGCCTCGTGTTGGGCGGCATCGGCTTCATATCCACTTATTTTGTACACAGCCAGTATGTGCTGTTCATCTCTTTCCTGCTGATAGGTTGCGCATGGGCCGCCATGCTGGCGCTGCCTTTCACCATTCTGACCAACGCCTTGTCCGGCGGGCACATGGGCACATACCTCGGACTGTTCAACGGAACCATCTGTATCCCGCAAATCGTGGCAGCGGCATTAGGCGGAAGTATTCTGGCACTGTTTACGCCGAAAGGAATGCTTCCCCCGGAAATAAACATGCTGGTAATGGCGGGGGGGGGGGGCATTTTCTGGCT
>ERZ791659.1302-NODE-1302-length-13640-cov-2.33265_pt1 | contig 13640 bp, 8 predicted proteins | sample MGYA00510053_ERZ791659 | MGnify/ENA primary metagenome ERZ791659 (study PRJEB30046, sample SAMN00715192) | human gut metagenome | study: EMG produced TPA metagenomics assembly of the A metagenome-wide association study of gut microbiota in type 2... | reverse complement strand
ATCGGTAAAGGGATTGATAAATCTTCCCATTATTTCTTGTATCTCAATTATAGAACAAAGATAGAGTTTTTTTGTTGAATAGTGTCAAGTATGGGATAAAATAAAATCAAACCAATACCTAACATGAAGTATATGGTTTGATACTACGTAATATCGACTCTATATCACGATTTTAAAGTTGATTTATGAATAGACAACTAAAGTCGTCTGTTCGGTCAACTAAAGTCAGCAACTTAGACAACTGCAGTCGGCTGTATGGTCAACGGCAGTCGGCTGATACCATGTTAACTATTTCAATCTGTTATCCGGTCATATTCATCTTCTTATATCCTTCCATATAAAGAAACGCCTAAGCTTTTGTTTGAACTGGGGGGCTTTTCGTTAGAGTGTGAAGGGGGTGAAAAGCTAAAATGAGGTCATTTAATCACAGCAAACATCTGTCATACTACAACTTACGAGTCTGTGAAACTTGTGGAAGGCAAAAGTAAACTTTTATTTCTAAGTTGACAGAGAAGTTGATATACTTTATTTTACCATGATTTTTGAAAAGAATCAAACCACCGCTAGTTTGATTCATAACCGTGCATAAATGAACTAAATGATCATTTATTTTTAGACATAAGAACAAAAGGACATAAATGCTGCGCTTTGAAGCTTATTTCTGTTGCTTATTGAACTGCTATTTTATTTTTTGTTCTTATGTTCTTCTGTCTGTATTAAATTCTCATTTAACTAAAAACCGTGCAGTTTAGAACTAATTGTGTTGAAAATTACCAAAGTCCCAATAAAGTTTAGTTCTCCACCTTCACATCCTTCACGGATGGTAATCATCTGTTTGATAGGTGTTTTCTGTGAACAAATAAAGAAAAGTCTTTTCTTCACGCCTTCACAATCCCCACAGTTTATACTTTCACAGCCCGTAACCTTCGCATTGACATTGTCAATCTTAGCAAATTGAACAGCTTGTATCTAAGAAGCCGACTAGAGTTGTCCACCTAGTCGACTGTTGTTGTCTAATCAGCCTACTATAGTCATCCAGATAGACAACTATAGTCGGCGATTAATAAATAGAAATAAAGTATATGATAAGACGGTAGTTTATCAGTAATAAGAAGGCTGATTCTTAATATTGGTAATGAATAAAATATATTCATAATTGCATAGAAACGAGTTAAACGGTGCGCTAATGAATGGGGCAAGGGTGAGGGATGTGATTGCCCTGAATCAAATCCCCCCAATCCCCAAGAATTACAACTAAGCCCAGAACTCTTGATACTTATAAATTCATAATAGTTGGTGTCAAAAGGCAATGGTGTCAAGTACGCCTGACAATGGAAATGGAGGCAACGGAGAAGGTGGAAATGAAGACGGTGGTGAAGCACCGGATCCGGCAGCATAAGAAACAGTATTAATATGTAAAAAATCGGGCTTGGCATTGTTCAAGCCCGATTTTTTCTATTATCTAAAATACTACTTTCTATCAGTTAACACCTTTATCGAATCCCGTTTTATAATATTAGGTTTCAAAAGAATCTCCGAATGTAGTTCAGTTTCTTCCAAAATCTTCTGCATCAACATTTTTACAGCAATAATGCCAATATTCTCCAATGACTGGGCAATACGAGTAATAGGAGGGTTCAAATAGTCCAGATATAAGTTATCATCAAACGAAATGATAGACATATCTTGAGGAATTCTCACTTTATGCTCATTTAATGCTTTGACGGCTCCCAAAAGAATTGTACTACTTAACGCAAATATAGCAGTAGGTTTTGTAGTAGAGTTCAGAGCCAACTTAGTCTCAATATAACCATTCTGAATCGAGAACTCATTTCCTCTTATCATTGCGTTATCTTGATAACCAGCTTCGCGAAGCGCATCAAGATACCCGCGCACACGTTCCTTAGTCGTTATAGAAATATCCGGCCCCTGAATACAGAGAATCTTACTATGCCCCGATTCTAATAATAATTTCGTTGCCTGATAAGCTCCTACATAATTATCAGTAGCTACGTATGGCAAATTATGCTTCTCAAAATAGCGGTCAATTAGCACAATCGGAGTTTTAGTACTAATCTCCTCGAGTTTAGAAGGGTTTTCACCGGTTGGAACCAAAATAATCCCATCTATTTTACGCGATAGAAGCGAATCAATAGCTTTATTTTCCTGAACAGGATCTTCGAGGGTATCGATAAGCATGACAGTATAATTATAACGTTGTGCTTCACGGATGACAACACTTGCTATATTGGCAAAAAAAGGATTATCTATGTGTGGTACAAGAAGGCCTATAGTATATGTCGTGTTGTTGCGCAAACTTTGCGCAACTATATCAGGCTGATAGTCCAATTCTTTAACGGACTGCAAAATAACCTCCTTAGCAGACTGGCTTATTCTATATTTCTCCGATTTCCCATTTAAGACCCTAGAAATCGTAGAGATAGAGTACCCAGTTTTCTTTGATACATCAATCAGAGTTTTCTTCATTACTGGTCGTTTTTTGCAAAAATAACATTTTATTTGAGAAAAAAGCAAGAAAAATATTTTGTTTTGAAAAAAATTTCTATATTTGCGCAAACGATTGCGCATCGTTTACGATTCAATTCGCCTTAATACTTAATACTCATTATATGGACACAAAGAAGAAAATCGTAGTGATAGGTAGTAGTAATACGGACATGGTTATCAAATCAGACCGTCTACCAAAACCAGGAGAAACAATTCTGGGAGGAAACTTCTTAATGAATCATGGCGGCAAAGGAGCTAACCAAGCCGTAGCTGCTGCAAGACTAGGAGGAGATGTCACTTTCATATGTAAAATAGGGAATGACATTTTTGGAAATGAAACCTTGGAAATGTTTCACAAAGAAAAGATCGACACTACTTATGTAGGAATTACCCCGCAGGAACCATCAGGAGTAGCTCTTATCAATGTCGACAAAAAAGGGGAAAACTGTATTGTTGTTGCTTCCGGAGCCAACGGGACTTTATCTATTGATGACATACAAAATGCAGAACCTGCCATCAAACAGGCATCCATCGTCATTATGCAGTTGGAAACTCCAATCGAGAGTGTCACTTATGCAGCCAAAATGGCGAAAAAAGATGGAATTACCGTTATATTAAATCCCGCCCCTGCCCCTACCCAACAACTGCCTGACGATTTATTAGCCAATGTCGACATTCTTATTCCTAATGTCACAGAGGCTGAAATCATCTCGGGAATGCACATTACAGATGATGAATCGGCAAAAGAAGCAATTCATTATATTAGTTCGAAAGGCATAAAAACTGTCATTATTACGATGGGAGCCAAAGGAGCTCTCGCTTATGAAAACAATGAGTTTATCCACATTCCAGCCTTCAAAGTAGAAGCAGTAGACACAACTGCTGCCGGAGATACATTCTGCGGCGGACTGTGCGTAGCTCTGTCTGAGGGTAAAAATCTAAAAGATGCAATTATATTTGCAAGTAAAGCCTCTTCTATTTCTGTTACCAGAATGGGAGCACAAGTATCTATACCTTTGAGAAAAGAAATACAATAATCATCCTTAATTCTGTTATTATGATAAAACAATGTTCAATCCACGGTCTATTGACAAGTATGTTGTTAATAGTATTTTCTTTGATGAGCAATGATGCTATTGCCCAGAAGGCAATAAGAGGTACAGTCCTCGATGAAGCAAATGAACCCATTATCGGTGCCAGTGTCCTTGTTAAAGGTACAACAAATGGTTCTATTACAGGAGTTGATGGAACCTTCAATGTAAAAGCGAATCCTTCTGATATATTGGTTATATCTTATGTAGGTTATGCAACTGTTGAACAACAAGTAGGAAATCAGACACAGCTTGTAATACACCTGCGCGAAGACTCGAAAGTGCTTAATGACGTTGTAGTAATCGGCTACGGCTCTACCACAAAGAAAGAGCTTACAGGATCGGTTACCAGCATGAAGAAAGATGACCTCAATCCCGGAACATTCACCAATGCTATGGGAATGTTGCAAGGAAAAGTGGCAGGATTACAAATTATCAACCCGAACGGTGCTGATCCGACAGCCAAATACGAAGTATTACTTCGCGGAACAAACACGCTTTCCGCAGGCCAAGGTCCATTAATTATTATTGATGGGGTGGCAGGTGCAGATATCAGAAATATCAACTTTCAGGAAGTGGAATCTATAGACGTATTAAAAGATGGTTCGGCAGCTGCTATTTATGGAACAAGAGGTACGAATGGAGTAATCATCGTCACAACTAAACGTGCAAGAAGTGGCAAAACGGAAGTTTCCTATGATGGGCAGCTCACCGTGGGAGTCGTTTCACGCAGAGCAAAACCTTTATCGGCAAGCGAATACAAATCTGTTATCAAGGAATATCGCCCAGAATTGGAAAGTTATATTTTTGACAGTGATACCGATTGGTTTAAAGAAATTACACAAACTCCGTTCAGCCATAAGCACAACTTGTCTATATCCGGAGGTTCCGAGAAGTTCTCACACCACACTTCTTTCAATTATGAAAAGAGTGATGGCTTGCAAAAGCATAATAGCTCCGAAAAGCTAATGGCACGTACCAATATTCGCCAGTCATTATTAGATAAATGGGTCGATTTGGATTATAACTTGAATATCATTCATCGCAAATACAGCCCTTCCTCTACAAGTGCTTTTATGCAGGCATTTACCCATAATCCAACAGAGCCTGTTTATGACGACAGCGATCCGGATGCCGGAGGATATAGCCGTATCAAAGCAATGGAATATTACAATCCGGTAGCGATCATTAACGAAAGGAACATGGAAAGTAAGAATGATAATTATGGTGCAAATATTCGTGCTACTCTAAACATATTGCCTATAAAAGGATTAAAATGGGAGAACTTTGTTTCATACGACAAAGAACAATATGAAACACGTGAATATTACACACATTATTATCCAAGTTTAATAGGAACGAATGGACAAGCCTATATTCAAAACTATCAGGAAAACGATACACAATATGAGTCTACTTTAAATTACTCGAATATTTTCGGAAAACATTCCATTCAGGCATTACTCGGATATACATACCAGTATACTTACAGCACATCTGCATCCATGACAAATTCCGGTTTCGACTTCGATGACAACCAGACTCATAACATCGGGACAGGAACAAATCTAACTGAAGGCAAAGCCAGTATGTCATCCAATAAAGAAGATAATACATATATCGGATTCTTCGGACGTTTTATGTACAACTACGATGATAAATATCTTTTGTCTGCTTCACTACGTCGTGATGGCTCCAGCCGTTTCGGTGACAATAATAAGTGGGGATGGTTCCCGGCTGTCAGCGTAGGTTGGCGTATAAATAAAGAGAAATTCCTCTCGAATGTCAAATGGATCGATGATTTAAAATTGAGAGCCGGATACGGAGTTACCGGTAACCAGGATTTCTCAAACTACAAATCTTTGATGATGATGACTACAGCCGGTAAATTCTATTACAATGGCCAATGGATCAATACTTATCAACCTGCAAGTAATGCAAATCCGGATCTAAAATGGGAGAAAAAAGCAGAGTTCAACGTTGGTGTTGATATGACAATGTTTGATAACCGCCTCTCGTTCACTTTCGATTATTACAAACGGACTACATCAAACTTGCTATATGACTACATCGTGCCAACACCTCCTTATGTATATAATACCTTGTTTACGAATGTTGGAAAAGTTACTAATGAAGGAGTTGAATTAACAATATCCGGTACACCTTTTAACACTAGAGACTTTACATGGAATACCTCACTTACCGTTTCGCACAATAAAAACAAATTGGTGAAATTCACCAATGATGAATTCACTAACGGAACATACAAAGTGGGATGGTCTACAAGTGCTGCCTGCTACACTCAACGTCTGATAGAAGGACAGTCATTGGGTACTTTCTATGGTCCTATATGGTTAGGAACTGATACAGATGGAAAAGATGTATTGCTAGGACAAAATGCAGACGGTTCCGTACCGGAAGAACAATGGGAAAAAATTGGCTGTGCTTATCCGGATGCCACTCTTAGCTGGAGTAATACCTTCAGATATAAGAAATTCGACTTGAGTTTCTCACTGCGTGCATCTATCGGCGGAGAAATTCTGAACAACTATGCGATGGAATATGAAAATCTAAGCAGCATCGGACTTAGAAATATCTCATCAAACTGGTTATCTCAAACGAATTTCACAAGTACGACCTATAAATATTCCTCCAAATATATAGAGGATGCTTCTTATTTAAAACTAGATAATGTTACCTTTGGATATACTTGGGATTTCACATCTAAAATGATAAAAAGACTAAGATTGTCTCTTACTGCACAGAATGTATTCTGTATCACCGGTTATTCTGGTGTCGACCCAGAAGTTGCCCTTTCCGGACTGGAACCCGGTATGGAAAGTTTGAGCTATTATCCGCGTACAACAGAATTTACTTTTGGAGTTAATATAGTATTCTAAAAAATAAGATTACCATGAAAAAGACAAATATAATATTAAGTTTCGTTATCTGTATATTATCATACGGATGTACCGATCTTAGCGAAACTGTATACACAGGAGTAGCGATGAATGACTTCTTTAAAAATGAGAAGGAACTGGTAGCCAATGCAGGTAGAGCATATACGAAATTACAAGGATACAATTCCGAACAAAGTTACTGGACACTGCTTTTACAAGCTTCTGATGAATGTGCCGTTCCCGCATGTGGCGGTTCCTGGTACAGTAATGGACGTTATGAAGAAATCCAGACGAATAAAATTCCACCTGCAAATAAATTATTGACAAGGGGATGGAACTGGATATTTAATGGTATTGCTGCATGTAATGAAATTATTTACGAAACGGAATTATCACCTATCCAGTTTGAAGGAAAAGAGAAGATCATAGCCGAAATGAAAATATTGCGTGCTTTCTACTATTATCAAGCCATTTCTTGTTGGGGAAACGTACCTTTCACAACTGACTACACAGAAACCGGATACCCGGAACAAAAAAGTCGTGAATATATTTTCAACTATCTGGAAAAAGAAATTAATGACAATATCGAGTTCCTAGACAGGGAGCCTTCAGATACTAATTATGGACGGGCCACACAAGCTGCCGCTTATTGCATTCTTGCGAAAATGTATCTGAATGCAGAAGCATGGTTCGGTACTCCAATGTATGACAAAGCAGAGAAAGCCTGTAAAGACATTATGGATATAGGTGCTTACAGCATTGAAGACTCTTATTCCACTAATTTTGATATTAAAAATGAAGATTCTAAGGAGAATATCTTTGTAATCCTGTATGACAGAGTATATACTAGCGGTGACAGTAACTCATTTTATCTGCATACGCTGACACTGGAAGCTGCATCACAAGCAACATTTAATATTCCGGCAGCTCCATGGTCGGGTTTTCTCTGCCAACCGGACTTTTTCGAAACATACGCAGAACAAGATCTTCGCAGAAGTCAGAGCTGGTTATACGGTCCTCAAGTTGACTTAAGCGGAAAGGATCTTGGTTTCGAATATACTCCTGTCTTCCCCGAAGAAAAATATTACAATAGCAACGGAGGACGTGGTACATACGACGGTGCACGCTGCTGGAAATGGCATTACCAGACTGATGGTTCTTTAAAAGAATATACAGTTAGTATGGACAACGACTTTGCCATCTTCCGTTATGCCGATGTTGTATTAATGTACGTAGAGGCTTTGGTACGACAAAACAGAACAAGTGAGGCTATCCAACTGGCAGACTTCAAGAAGATTCGTACAAGAGCAGGTCTTGATGCATATACCACAAGCCAATTGACGATTGATGAACTTTATGCTGAACGAGGCAGAGAACTGGCATGGGAAGGATGGCGCCATGAAGATATGATACGTTTCGGAAAATATCTGAAAAAATATTGGGCACACCCTGACCAAAGTTCAGAAACTTTTAGAAATGTATTTCCAATTCCTACGGATATTTTAAATGCAAATCCAAAATTATCTCAAAACAAAGATTATTAACCACAATTGGAAGGTTCACATAGAAAAGTGTACCTTCCAACAAATCAACCCTGATAAGTATGAAAAAACCAATCATCTTTTTACTTGTTTTAATTACTAACATCTTATTTATCTCTGCACAGAAAATTTCAAAGACAGAGTTAAAAGACAAAATAGCCGGAGCTTGGATCGGGCAAATGGTAGGAAACATATATGGACTTCCTTTTGAGAACAAGTTTGTAGATGAACCTGCCCCGGAATCCAGATTTCCATTCGGTTACACTAAAAACATAGATAAATTGCAGAAGTATAACGGTGCATTCTCTGATGACGATACTGATGTTGAGTATATCTACTTACTATTAATGGAGAAATATGGTGTAGAACCTACTTATGCCAATATGCGTGAAGGATGGATGTATCATATCCGTGACCGTGTATGGCTAGCCAATAGGGCTGCACTCGGATTAATGCATCTTGGATTCACCCCTCCGTTCACCGGTGACGAAAATCTGAATCCCCATTGGTATCAGATCGACCCTCAATTGATTAACGAGATATGGGCGTATACAGCACCGGGAATGATTTCGTATGCTGCAGGAAAAAGTGATTGGGCGGCCCGTATCACAAGCGATTCGTGGGCGGTATCTCCCACTGTTCTATACGGTGCAATGTACGCTGACGCCTTTTTCTGCAAGGATATCCGCAAGCTTATTACACGCGCTTTAAAAGAATTGCCAGCTGATGACAGATATGCGATAGCTGTAAAAGAGATGATTGCTTTATATGACAAATATCCTAAAGATTGGGTAAAAGCACGTCAAATCATGGCTAAAAAATATTACATAGATGAACCAGCCATGACAAAAACAATCTGGAATGCTAATCTGAACGGATTATGCGGGATTTTGGCTATGTTGTATGGCGAAGGAGATTTCCAACGGACATTGGATTTAAGCTGTGCAATGGGATTTGACTGCGACAATCAGGCAGCCACTATCTCCGGACTTCTAGGAGTAATGTATGGTGCAAAGTCTCTTCCCGAAAGTTTGACTAAACCTATCGAAGGATGGGAAAAACCCTTCAACGACCGGTATATCAATATCACCAGGTTTGATATGCCCGATGCTTCCATTGAAGACATGATTGAACGTACTTACAACAAAGCAATCGAACTGGTTTGCTCTAAAGGAGGAAAAGTGAAAGGTGATATGGTATATGTTAACCCTAAAGCACAATTCATTCCCCCGATGGAATTCTGTATCGGTCCGAATCCGGACTTGGAAATCGGACAGCCTACCGATTACTCATTTGCCTGCAGAACAAACGCTAATTTCAAATGGGAACTGGTAAAAGGTAAACTTCCGGCAGGAGTTACATTCCAAAACGGTAAACTGGCAGGAACTCCTACAGAAGCCGGCAAATATCCAATTACCCTTCAATTAAGCGCAAATAACAAAAACTCAATTACTAAAGACTTTGAGTTATTGGTTAAAACCAAGAATATAGCCCCCAAGGCTGACACTATTTACGCAAATATCCGCAAACTAAACGAAGAAGTACTCGATTCTTGCTGGATTACCTTTGGAAAACCGATGTACGCAACAAATGTAGAAGTAATTAATGACGGAGTCAAAGATGGCGTAGGATCTGTATTTTATTCATTAGCGGCCAAAAGTAATCTGCCTAAAATAGACTATTTCGGATACGGTTGGAAAGAAGAGCATAACATCAATATGATTGTTTTAGATATGGGCTGTCTGGAGGAATTCGGAGGATGGTTTACTTCTCTGAACATTCAATATCTTGGAAATGACGGACATTGGTATGACGTAGGTAAATTCAAATCAACTCCGGCACTTCCCGAAACTGATATTGTATTTTTCCAACCTCCGTTTGCACAATATGTTTTGGAATTCCCGGCAGCAAAAACCAAGGGAATACGCGTACTAATGGATGCAAAAGTGCAGGAACACTGGCATAAATACACAAAGAATGTATCATCATTCATCTCTATCACCGAACTAGGAGTTTACGAGAAATAAAGAAGAGAAAAATGAGGAAAATAATTACGATATGTATTATAGGGCTTTTTGCTCTCAACGTACAAGCCCAACCTGTAAAAACTTTAAAGTTATCTGATAAAGAACTTTTAGATAAGATTAAAGGAGGATGGGCCGGACAAACCATTGGTGTTGTTTTCGGAGCACCTACAGAGTTTAAGTTCACGGGAACTTATATTCAAGATTACCAGCCGATCCCCTGGGCGGAAGGTTACGTTAAATATTGGTGGGAAAAGAAGCCCGGATTGTTCGATGATATTTATAACGATTGCACGTTTGTTGAGGCATTTGATGAACTTGGCCTGGATTGTTCACAAGAAGAACTTGCCAAAAGATTTGCATTCGCTGATTATCATTTGGCCCATGCTAACCAAGCAGGCAGATATAATATCCGCCAAGGTATCATGCCACCGGCTTCCGGTCATTGGTTGAATAACCCACATGCAGACGATCTGGATTTCCAGATCGAAGCAGACTTCATTGGTCTGATGGCTCCGGCAATGCTGCCGGAAGCATTGGATATCGCCTCCAGAGTAGGCCACATTATGAACAGTGGTGATGGTTTTTATGGTGGTGCTTTCGTAGCAGCTCTTTATAGCTCCGCTTTCTATGAAAAGAGTCCTGAAGCGATTCTAAAGACCGCAATCTCTGTCATACCTGAAGAGAGTACATTCCATCAATGTATTCAGGATGTAATCAATTTCCATTCTTTGCACCCGGACAACTGGAAAGATTGCTGGTACTTCCTGCAAGAAAAATGGAACTGCGATGTAGGATGTCCCAAAGGCGTATTTCTAAACTTTAATATTGACTCCAAGCTCAATTCCGCTTTCGTAGCATTAGCTATGCTCTACGGTAAAGGAGACTTCACCAACTCTGTCGATATTGCAACACGCTGCGGACAAGATTCTGACTGTAATCCGTCTACAGTCGGCGGTGTACTCGGCGTCATGTATGGGTATGATAAAATCCCTTCATTCTGGTTAAACCCTTTGAAAGAAGTAGAAGACTTTACATTTGAAGGAACGAATATGTCGTTGGCAAAAGCATACCAAATGAGTTTCGATCAAGCTAAACAACTCATAGTCAAAACAGGTGGTAAAGTATCTGGTGTGGAAATAGAAATTCCAATCAAAAAGGCGGATGTACTTCCTTTAGAACAAAATTTCGAAAACACCTATCCACTCTATAGAGAACGCAAAGACTGCTTCCTGACAGATACATTTGAATTTGATTTCAATGGTAACGGATTTGTTATCTGGGGCAACATTTGCTGCACAAGAAGTATTACTCCCGATTATATCAATCGTGTATCTACACGCCACATCGGTTCCGAGGTCTTCGGATTGGCAGAGCCCAATGACCCTTACGTTGCTAAAGTGGAAATATGGATTGACGGAGAACTGGACCATGTAGCAGCTTTACCCATGAGAAACACAGACCGCAAAGTAGAACCAGCCTGGAAATACCTCATGAAGGAAGGAAGACACCACGTTAAAATGAAATGGTTGAACCGCAAAAAAGACTACATTATTCGTATCAACGACATAATGTATTATTCAGAGAAAAAAGAACATGATAGATTTTACTTTAATAAATAAGTTAAGATGAAAAAAGTCCTGATTAACATCATTCTACTATTTACCTTTTCCATATCGGGAATGGCACAAATAGAATATGGAAAAACAGTTGAAATAAGTAAAGAGGTACTGCTCGACAAAATTAAAGGAGGCTGGGCCGGACAAACCATAGGGTGCACCTATGGCGGTCCTACAGAATTTAAATACAGAGGAGCGATCATTCATGAGAAAACTCCAATAATCTGGTATGATGACTATTGCAAGGACATCTTTGCAGAAGATCCGGGATTGTATGATGATGTATATATGGATCTTACCTTTCTGGAAGTAATGCAAAAAGAAGGGATAAATGCCCCTGCCGAATCATTCGCCAAAGCCTTTGCAAATGCAGATTACAAATTATGGCATGCCAACCAGGCAGCTAGATATAACATATTACACGGTATTATGCCACCGGCATCGGGACATTGGAAAAATAATCCGCACGCTGACGATATTGATTTCCAGATTGAAGCAGACTTCATTGGAATGATATGTCCGGGGATGGTAAATACCGCCTCCGATTTTTCGGACAAGATAGGGCATATCATGAACTACGGCGACGGATGGTATGGAGGTGTATACATGGGAGCAATGTATGCATTGGCTTACGTAAATAACGACATTTATACAATTGTCACGGAAGCTCTTAAAACAATACCCGAACAAAGTAAACTTCACCGTTGCATCACAGACGTTATTAAATATTGGAAACAATATCCCGATGACTGGCGTAAATGCTGGCTGGAAATAGAAAACCGCCATGCTTTTGAGATTGGCTGCCCGGAAGGGGTATTCAATGCATTTAACATTGACGCCACTATCAATGCGGCTTACTGTGTGATGGGACTTTTATATGGTAACGGCGACTTTTTCAAAACAATGGATATAGCCACTCGTTGCGGACAAGATTCCGACTGTAACCCGGCAACTGCCGCAGGAATTCTTGGAGTCATACAAGGCTACAAGGCTATTCCCGAATACTGGAAACCGGCACTCGAAAGATGTGAAAATATTAAGTTCCCTTACACAGATATCTCTTTAAGTTCTGTATACGACATTAATCTCAAACTATTGAGTGACGTATTAAAAGCAAACGGAGGAAAAATAAAAGGAGATAAATACTATACCACGATTCAAAAGCCAAAAACCGTAGCATGGGAAGTTTCTTTTGAAGGCTTATATCCTTCTGAAAGAAGAGTTATCAAATATGATCTCGGTACAGAAAAAACATTTGAGTTCAATGGCAAGGGAGTTGTTTTAATGGGGATGATCAGACAAGATGTTAAAGATAGTAATGACAATTACATCGCCATCCTGGAGGCCTACATTGACGGCAAGAAAGTAGAAACCATAGAAATGCCTTATGACTACATAAAAAGAAAGTATGACATTTTCTATAATTATGATTTAGAGGAAGGACCTCACAAACTGGTTATTAAATGGATTAATCCAAATGAAAAATATGCCGTTCAATGTAAAGACATGGTGGTTTATTCATCCACACCGGCAGAGCCAATCAATCCTTATAAATAAAAGAGAGAAGCCATGAATAGAAAACTACTCCTATTATTAGCCTTATTATTATTTTCCTACGGATTGTCATCATGTTCGTCTGATGATAACAGTCCGTCCGAAGGCGAACAGACCGAGACACCGGAACTGTTTACCAAACGCTATAATCCCGATCAAAGTTTTTACAGCAAAATATTAGGACAAGAAATCAAATATTCCGTATTACTGCCTCAAGAGTATCTATCGGAAAGTACGGGTAAATATGGAGTAGTTTTCCTTCTACATGGCTGGGGAGGGAACCAAAGTTCATGGGGACCTTCAGGTCTGAATATTCAAAGCATAGCTGATGCGCAAACCAGCAATGGTAGTATTCGCCCATTGATCTACATCATGCCGGAAGGTTTCAACTCTTATTTTTGCA
>ERZ791659.1300-NODE-1300-length-13644-cov-2.4522_pt1 | contig 13644 bp, 26 predicted proteins | sample MGYA00510053_ERZ791659 | MGnify/ENA primary metagenome ERZ791659 (study PRJEB30046, sample SAMN00715192) | human gut metagenome | study: EMG produced TPA metagenomics assembly of the A metagenome-wide association study of gut microbiota in type 2... | reverse complement strand
GCGGACACCCCGAAAGCAAGAACGTATCAGTAGAAGAACCGGCAGGTGCAATCACTTGTAAAGACCACCACGCTTTTGTATCGGCTTACTACGGGAACGGACATAATCATTCGGTAGAACTTCCTGCACCTACGGTTACGACAAGGGATAGGCTGGCTTTGATTGAGATCCGTTTTCTCGATATGCAATACGGCAATGGCACTCCTGCGTCTTTGGAAAGTCCTGCCGGGACACTTACTGCCAACCCGAAGCTGAACCTTGTTAGTTGCCAGCCATGGATAATGAACACTGCTTTCTCCAATGTCGGAAGTAGTATAGAAGAACCGTCCCAGACCATTACAGCCAATCGCAAATGGCACTACTTGATGAATCCACAGTTTAACAGTGCAGGAGGTTCCGTTGATAATCCCTGCTTCACACTCATAGCCCGTATGGATAAGATGCCGCCCTACTTGGTGGCAACAGAGAGCGGACAGGTAGCCATTGAAATCTACGAAACAGACAGCCCCATGACCCGTAAAATCAAAGAGTTCATGGCATTGTATGGCATAGTTGATATTAAGATGCGAATGCTCCGTATTCCCGAACTGAAACGTATCATGGGCTTCCCGGAAGGTTATGTGTTGGTTGGCACACAGGCCGACCAAAAGAAGTTCATCGGTAACGCAGTAGAGGTGACACAGGCAAGGAAAAATACCGAAGCACTCTGTGAGAAGTTAAGAGAATTGAGATTGAATAAATTAAATGAGGTAGCATAATGAAAACTGAAAAACTCATATTAGATGCTTGTTGTGGTAGTCGGATGTTTTGGTTCGACAAGCAAAATCCAAACGTTTTGTTCGTGGATAAACGCTCTGAAACAGTTACGGCAAAGGACAGAGATAGGGTAAGAACCATAGAAGTGAAACCGGATATTGTGGCCGACTTTACCAATTTTCCATTTGAAGATAATTCCTTCTACATGGTAGTATTTGACCCACCGCATCTGAAAACACTTGGTGAAACCTCATGGATGGCAAAGAAGTATGGTAAACTACCCAAAGATTGGCAATCGCTTATTCGTGACGGATTCAAGGAGTGTATGCGTGTCCTAAAACCAAATGGCACTTTGATATTCAAGTGGAATGAAAGCGAAATAAAAGCCGCAGAAGTTTTGTCCGTTATCCCGTTCAAACCACTTTTCGGACATACTACCGGTAGGCAGAGTAAAACAATTTGGATGTGTTTTATGAAGCAAGAAGAATTATGAACATTCATCAAAAAGCCATATTACATCAAAACATCATGGTGTAAGATGTGTGTATCTGAGGATAATAGGAAACGGAATAAGAGAAAGAAACAATGACTATATGAACTACATCACCGAGTATAATGTTTCCGTCCAGCATCCTACTTCGGGAATTGACGGGAGTAACAAGTACAGTCTGGAAGGTGCCATTGCCCAAGTCCCGCAGGAACTTAGAAACATCGGGCTGAAGGTATCATTCATCAATTCGGACGGTAAGGTAGAAACGTGGGAGTTCCAGGGCGGGACGTTTACAAATATCGGCAGCTGGGTACAAGGTGGAGTGCAACGAGTTGTATCTTTGGAACAAGAAAGTAAGGAAAATGATGTTAGGATAAATACTATTGATGGTGTAACCAAAACCATTGTCATATCTGTCAATAAACAAGGAACCAATGTCGTATTGATGCCTGTATTCAAGGGGCAAAAAGTAAAGATTACCATTGATGCTCCGACTGAGAGCCGGCTTTTGGGCGTTGAGTTGTCAAACGAAAAATCCACATCCGGAACCGATAAACAGAGATTATTTTGGAACACCCTTGACAAGGAGAAGATTATTGAAGCAGAAGCCAACAATAGCTATTCTTATCTTCTTATTGAATTGTGGACAACTGATATTCTCAATGCTTCATTTGAATATCAGAATACACAGAAATACGCATTGCAAGAGGAGTATATCGTTACGGCCCAAAAGACAGAAGAAAATTACTCCAATATGAGAAATGCAATCTCACAGTATTCTTTTTCAGAGAAAGCACAGAATTATCCTGATGATTTTGATGAAAGCACTTTATCCTCTTCCAAAGGTTGGATAGGTGGCGGACATAAATTATCCGGTCTTAACAAGTTGGTATATGGTGTATCTGTTTATGTCGAATTCAGCAGTGAAGATATTCATGAGAACAGCGAAGCAAATGAAGTATGTGTATTTGTGACGGATACAATACCGACACAAGGTGCTTTTCTTAATAGTCTGAATGTAATCTTTGTCCAAACATTCAATGCCTCAAGGAAAGGATTTCATGATGTAAGGTTTAATTCTGCCATAAATACGAACAAGGATATTTTCTTGTTTGCTTATGGTGTACAGAACAATCTGAAATTCTCAAACAAGAAACAATCGGACAAGAATCCTCCCTTTACAAATGATTTCTACTTTGTAAACAAACCTGGTACATTAGAAAATGCAAACATATCCGTATATGATACGGACTGGATATTACAACCTACAATGGTATTCTATACCGAAGATATTTTATTGCAAAAGGAAGTATTACAGAATACTTTACAGATAAGTGATTTAAAAGATATATTGGGTACATTTGGAAACACGAATGAAAACATCATAGACAAGCCTTTCAAGTTCGACGGAAACAAGGTAAAGGCGTATCAGGATTCTTTCGGTTCATTTGTTTTACGCAATGAAACCTTTATTGCTCCACTTGGAATCACTCTTGACAGAAATGCAAAGGGCGGAAGAACATTGACCACTCCGGCAGGTACGATAAAAAGCGGTACTCCGGCGAATGAAAACGTGTTGGAATATGCAATGGATGATTTGACCTCAGATGATTACTATGCTATTATAATAGCTCTTGGAACTAACGATTTATCAGGGGTAATAAGAGGTACGATATTGCTTGGTGATTGGGACAGTGAAGATACTTCAACCCTTTATGGTGCATTGAATTATGCAGTGAACAGATGCAAGACTAATGCTCCGTCCGCTAAAGTCATACTGGTGTCCCCGATAAACAGAACAAACGGCTGGAATGGAATAGCTATGCAGATTATAAGAAACGCCATCAGAAACAAAGCTTTGGCCAGTGGCTTTTCGATTCTTGATGGCAGTACATCTCCATTTCCCAATGTAGACAACGACTTGTCTAAGCTTTGCTGGAATGATGGCTTGCATCCTACAGTGGGAATTGGCAGCAAGATGTATGATATGTGGGTGTTGGGGAATATTTTATGAATTTACGAAACCTGGACGGTTCTTGCTACCGCCCAAGTTGATTTATACTTTTAGGTATTTATATATGCACCGAAATGCAGGTATTAACCCTATCCACTAAAGCTCTGTAACTATACCGGTGGTAAATATAAGATATATTATACCTACAATAGCAATAACAGCAAGAACGAACTCTAAGGTATCAAGCATATAATCATCCCGGACCGTGAAGTGCCGGGATGAAATTAATATCATAAACTATAATTAGTTATGAGAAATAACATCTTAGGTGCGGTGGTCTATCTATCCACCGCCATAGTATTCGGTGGCAGTACTGCACTGCTGATGCTCTTTATCAAGGAGAACAGCGACCGTTGCCACTACTATAATGGCAAGTGGAACAAAGTAGACTTGCTGTGTGGAGTTGCCGCAATATGTGTAGGCATGGTTGTTAATCATTATTTGTTGAGGTCATGAAAAAAATACCCTGGCTATTAGTTGTATTGCTGGCCATCGCTTGTGTGGCGGCGTGGTTCCGTCCGCACGAGCCTTTGCCGGCAGAGATACGCACCAAGACAAAGATACAGACGGTTGTCGACCTCGATACGGTTCTTATCTCCTCACCGATAGCGGTTTTTTGGCAGATATTGCCGAATGACACTATACGTATAGGTGATACCTTGCTTCATCGCAGAAAGGTTGTGTATGAAGATAGTCTGTATCGTGCGGTGGTGAGCGGATATGTAGATCCGCGACTGGATAGCATGACTGTATATCCGAGGACTGTTTATCAGACGGTGACGAATGACGTCTATCATCCGGTCACCATCAAGCCGAAGAAGAAGCGTTGGGGATTTGGGTTGCAGGCAGGATATGGGTATCCGGGCGGTTTTTATGTTGGGGCTGGGGTGAGTTATAATTTGTGGCAGTGGTAATTTTAGCAATATCATAGAGGTGAACTTATTGGATTAAGCAACAATAATTCATCAAAACCCCACAAAATACACATTCTTATAAAAATTATATATAGAAAATACACATTTACGAGAAAATTATATATGTATCGAGTATGGTAAGAAAGAAATTAACGATGTAGAAGTCGGCTTGTAGCTGACACTCTTTCGGGGGCTTAGAGTAAAAAGAAAGCCCCCAACGTTTCACGTTAATATGGCCACATAAAAACATGATAAGCATAAGACAATGCACGTTGGAGGCTTTAATATCTTCAACGCATTGTCTTATGCTTTGTTCATTTAATCTCATGTTTTATGTGGCAAGGCAAAGATAAATATAAAATTCAGAAAAACTATGTGTAAATCAGAAATCTTTGCCGAAACACTTAATCTCGTCTCGCAGGAGACCGAAATACCCGCCAGCCGAATACTATCCTCGGATAAGGATACGGAAACCGTAGACGCCCGCTATCTGCTTGTCCGGCTATTGGTTGAAAGGGGCATGTATCCGTCTCAGATAGCCTTACAAATTCACAAGACCAAGCGTGCGATAAACTACATGATTTCCAATTTCCAGGAGCGCATGGAAGGTGGGAAAATGTTGAGAATATATTGGGAAAATATAAAGAAATCGTTGGGAAACAATTGATTTCATGTCAGATTGCGTATTTATACTTTTGTGATGCGGTTGATATTGACCGTAATTAGTATAAATATAAATCTCTATGGAACGAACGTACGTTTTTAATCAGGACGGTAACGGCGGTAATGGCGGAAGCAAATTCGACATTATGGCTATGCTACCCAACCTGATGGGAAGCAAGGGTGTAGACCCCGGACTTCTCGCTTTACTGAACCAGGGACGTAACAACCAAGACATGTGGGGTGGAAGCGGAATGTGGTTCATCTGGATTATCCTTTTGTGGTTCTGTTGGGGCGGTAACGGCTTCGGTAACCGCTTGGGCAATGGCGGCGGTCTGCCTGCCGAGCTTAACGGTGATGTGGGTCGTGAATACCTGATGTCAGCCATTCAGGGTAACGGTAACGCCATCAATCAGCTTGCCTCTTCTTTGAACTGCTCTACCCAGCAGTTGCAAAGCGCCTTGTGTAACATTCAAGGACTTATCGCCAATGTGGGCAATCAGGTGGGCATGTCTACCCAGCAAATCATCAACGCATTCCAGTCCGGCAATCAGGCTGTTCTCACACAATTGGCAGATTGCTGCTGCAAGACGCAGAACGCCATTACCACAATGGGCTATGAGAACCAGCTTGCCATGTGTAACCAAACCAATACTTTGGTTAACACGGCTAACCAGAACACTTTGTCATTGCGTGACGGTGCAACCGCCAATACTCAGGCTATCATCGCCAAGTTGGATGCCATGCAGAACCAGGCACTGCAAGACAAGATTGCTTCTCTGACTGCGGAAAAAGCCACTTTGACCGCTGAAATCTCTCAACGTAACCAAAACGCCACTATCCTGAATGCGGTAGGACAATGGATTGCTCCTTTGGCGGCAGGCTTGCAGGCATTGCAGTCTGATGTCGACGGAATAAAATGCCGCATGCCAGCAACAGTGCCAGTACAATACCCAAATATCGTGGGAGTAAACCTTGACACTTACCGCGCTGCCGCCTTTGGCGCTTATGCCGGTGATGCCGCATACGGTCGTAGCGGTTATGGATGTGGTTGCAACAACTACTGGGGTTAATTCCGGTAAGAAAGGGGGTAATTATGTGGCCTAACTTTTTTACAGGATTTCCTTTCCAGTTCCCGTCACTTGGCAGAGTGAACTATAATACTCTTCCTACGGTGGCTGTAACGGTCGGTACGGAGAACGTTACTTTGGAACTTCCTAATCATGCGTTCCGTAACAGGGACTATGTAGGCGGTTTCTATGTAAGTCTCCGTCAGGCAATACCTGCCGGTACGACTGCTACACTCCCGATACTGATAGGGACTAATGGGGACACGAGACCGTTGCTGGCTTACAACAATGAGCCGGTGACTGTCGGCAACCTTGCCGGAACGGGTATCTACGAAATCCACTATAACAAGTACACCAATGAGCTGTTTCTTGTCAACGGTGGGTATCGTCCGACAACCACGTCAGCGGCGACAGCAGAAGCAACCGCTCAAAAGAACAAGTAGTTAACCGGGCTCCAGGCTGTGAGACACGGTCTGGAGCCCATTTAAAAATCAAACCGATATGTTTCAAAACCTACGAGCCAACAGTACATTATATCTTCTTCACAGAGGCGCCAATCCAAATCTGGAATGCGGGCAAGTTGTTAATGTAAGTCCGATAAAGACTGTATATAGGACAGTCCCTAACATGCCTTATCCTCAACCCGTACAAGTGGTTGATATTGTTGTCAGCATAAATGGGCAAAATGTCAATTTGTATGAATTCCCTGCCAATGCGGACATTGCAGACGATGCTAAAACCGGCATGCTTGTTACCTGTTCAAGGGATGAAATGAATACCGAAGTCCTTACCATGAAGAAGCAAAGCGAGGATGTCTTGAAGAGTGTGGAATACCACCAGAACTTCCTTATGGTATGCGATCAGATGCTTACAATTCTTAACCCGGAGCTTGCAGCCAAGCAACGCCAGGAGCAGGAGATTGCCTCATTGAAAGGGCAGGTGTCGGAAATGAACAAGAACATGGCAGACCTTATGGAATTGAACAAGCGGCTTATGGAGCAGCTCGGAGTGGCTGAAACATCTAAAACAAAGAAATAATATGGGAATGTGGGAAATATTGGAAGAAGGACGCGGTGAATATGACCGTGACTTCGGTATGAGAAGCGGTAATCCTATGGAAGAAGCCTACAAAGAGGGTTTCCGTCATGGTTACGAGAAAGCCATGCGTGAGATGCAGGGCGGCGAAATAAGTTATCGTAATAGCGGTGGCTCACGCGGCGGAAGTTATAGCGGTGGTTCGGATATGAGCGAACGCCGTATGCCGGGTTACTTCCCGGAATATCCGATTTACAGAGAACGCCGCAGCGCACAGCCTTATGGCGAAGATATGAGCGAACGTAGACGCAGACGCGCCAACGAGGAGTTCATGCAATGGAGAGGGGAGTAATCCCCTCTTTTGCCAATCACTTAAAATCAGAAAAATATGAAACAAAGATTAGATACATACGACAGGATACCGCCGGCAATGGCTGATTATCTTAGCCAGTACGGTTGGCATTTCAGCAAAAAAATGTGCTTATGGGCTGTTTCCCGCATGAAAGTGGAAAATAAAGCTACGGGTAAAGAGGAAAAGCTGGAGCCAATCAGTAAAGAGCAGGTGGAAGAACTGCTAAAGAAATATGGCGTAAAACTGGAAAAGGACGCAGGGTATGATTGCGTTTACGTGGCCAACATGGCGAAGTCGGATTACTACAAGAGTTCAATAGTGGACGAAGCTCATCTTGCCTTGTTTATCAAGGATTACATAGATGACGTGGACGCTTATAATGGAATGCCTTTCACTCGGTTCTACGCCGACTGTATAGGTTCAGGCAATCCTATCATGTGGGAAGAGATGATGTAATCTATGATCGTGCAGGAGTTTTACATACCGGACTATGATTGGGAAGTGAGGGTATATTACGCAGTGGACTGCTATTATACCGACCGCATCATCGCCGATCTTCAACGGGTAGGATGCAGGGGATTGGATTTGGTGAATGCCTATAAGAACATGCGCGCATGTAATCTGAACACAGGCATCACCTATTCCAATATCCGGAACAGAGAGACCGTAATGGTTATTGCTCTTACTTCTTCGCCGGAAGAGTTTCAGAACTCTTTCGACCATGAAAAGGGGCATCTATGCCGGCATATCTCACGTGCATTTGGCATCGACCCGTACGGGGAAGAGGCACAGTATCTTAGTGGGTATGTGGGGCAGAAGATGTTTCCGGTAGCAAAGAAATTTTTGTGTGAACATTGCAGACGTAGCTTATGTGGGAAATAGTACAAGCCATCTTATCAGGCAAATCACGGGAAGAAGTATATAGCATGCTTTCTCCCGAACAGAAGGAGACACTGAATAGTCTCGCCGCAGCAAACGGCATAAATCGTAAACAACGTAGAAAACTTGAACGTGATGCGAAAAAGGGATTACATAGACGAACTGCTTGAATTGGCGGACAATGTCCTTTATATGGACTATTGCCGCCTTTTCCGGGTTATCCAATGGAACGTTTAGAACGCCTTGAACGGGCTGTCCATTGGGTAATACCGCTTGCTGTTTTGGCAAGGGTTATATCGTTGTGTTTATAAACTTGCTATCTTCATTTCACTTTTGTAAGTCCATACTTAGCCAACCTTAGATATATCGTTCTTACACTTACATTCAGCATTTCTGCCATTCTGCGGGGTGGTATGTTTTCTTCCTTGTACAACTTGGTAATGTTCTCTTCCGAAAGCGGGTCTACAAACGTTTTCTTAGGCTCTGCTATCCCCATCCGTTTACGTGCTTTCGCAGCATATGTTTCGTTTTGCTTGTCTGTTGTGACATAGATAACGGTAGTCTTGTTAAGGCGTAGAGGAAACAGCCTTCTTTCCACTTCCTTGTGTTGTTCGGCAAGGCTTTCCGCATTCCCGTTGACCGTAGTGTCAATCTTCTTGTATTTGTCCGGAATGCGGGAATGTCTGTCTCTGATTATTCTGTCTGCTTTTCTCATGGTCTTTTACGCTTTTCAGAATATTCGTCAAGTAAAAGTTTGGAAAGCTTGTATATCACAACAATTATGGCGACCATCATTGCGATTGATAATACAATTCTAACCGACAAAAACCGGGTGACAGCCCAATGTAGGGAAATAAGCATAGGCAGGAACAGTGCTGCTATAACGCTCGCTATGATTTTGTTTTTCATGTTCAATATATTATACTAAATTTATGATACCATTTATCTGCATAACTGAACCATCCAACAATGAATGATTTGCCGAGGGGGCTTTGTATAGTTTACTCATGTGTTTCTTTGTTCTTTAATTTATCCAGGAACTCACCATCTCCCGAATAATCTGCACCGATAGCCTTTTTGCTTTCAACAATCTGTTCCAAAAGGGGTATAGCTTTCTTTTTCACTTCTTCTACTTCATTATAACCGCAGGCTTTATCAACTAACTGCTCCATAACTGATTTAGGCTTAGAAAGAGTTTCACTTAACTTTCCCAACCGCCAGTAGCAGTAATCAATTGTAGCGATGTGCTCTAAATTACTCATAGTTGTTTTCTTTCAATAACTCAATGTTATCGTGTATGTTGCCAATAACAAGACAGTCTTCATTACTAAATGCTTCTCCAAAGAAGTGGAGATATAGCCAACCTTTTTTATCAAGTGCAAATCCAGCATAATGATTACTGTACATAACCTTGCATATATCTCCGTTGCATTCAACAATATCACCTTCATAGATTTCTTTACCGCTCTTGTCACGCAAGCCCGTGAACTGCCCCAACGTCTCTGGACGTACAACTGAAACCTCATCATCAAATAATTCGATAGCTACATCTGTCTTGTTGGTAATTTCATAATCACTTTGTGAGCCTTGATATATAATACATCCATTTCCAATATGAATTAAATCGCCATACACCCATTCATGGTTGGCAGATGGCATAGGCGGATGGAGAACAAACTGGATGAAATAAAGGAATATACCCGTAGGGTTTCAGACCGTAACGATGTCGTTTATATGAACCAGCTCCAATGGTTGAAAAGCAAACTGATTGAAGAAGAACGAGACGAGGAAGCTAATAAAATCAACAAGTGTATCGAGAATGAGTTTAATAAATTAAAAAATAGGGAATTGTGATTATGAAAGAAATAGAAATGTATCCGGGCGTAAACATTGACTACGCATACGAACAGTTGAAGAAATATAAGCAAGAAACAGGAGAAGATTGTTTCTGTAAATTTAATGATAAGGAGTTGTATTCAAGTGAAACACTTGATGAAATGTATTTGAAGGTTACGAGAAAAACGAAGGCTAAGTTCGATAAAGATTTGCAGGACGAACATAACGAATACCTGCGAAAGGAAGCTGAGTTCCATGTCAAAATCCCACAATTAATTATAGAATACCGGCAAAGAGCACGTGGCATTATTCCAGATAAAAATCTTGAATATTGGGATAAGATTGTTCCTATACGATTGAATGACCTTTATAAAGGGATTGAACTTGATTGTTTGTTGGAAATTATATCCGAACTCAATACAGATAAACCTAAAGAGGAGCGTTTTAAGAACTGCTTGCAAATGTTTATCAAACAAGGACATAGCGGCATGAGTGCCGGTCTTATGTTTAGCGGGCTTTGTCGGTTCCATGACTTAGGAGCTCAATTAGTCGATTACATAAAGGAACATTGAACATGAAAAGCAATAAGGATGGATTATGAAACGTGAAATAAAATTCAGAGGGAAAAGTGTTGATAATAATGATTAAGACAATTCCCAATGCAATGGCATTGAATAGGGAGATGGATATTTTAATTATCAGTTCTGCTATTTCCATGATTAATACTTCTTTCCATGTTTGTTTTCTCGCAATTCATTATATCTCATCTTCTGCTCCACATGCCAAAGCAAATCTATACCCATATAATTGGATAGACCGATAATGCCCAGTAACATACTGTTTAGCTGCTTGTCAAAGGAGTAGTCGTATTCATACTCAAATCTTACTGGAATCGTAGCGATGGCATATATGCTTTCGGTGAACGATTCATCATTACAGCTTTCCGTTGATTCGTAGATGTCCTCTTCCGAAAAGTTAATGGTTATACTTCGTAACCCCGCTAAATCAAGTAAGCGGATAGCAGCATCGGCAAGTTCATCGGGAAGAGAATCTTTCACATTCTTTTCAAATGAGCACTTAAACCGCTTTTCTTCTTCCACCAATGCTGGATAACGATTGTAGTCCATTTCAAAACGTGATTTGCATTTCTTTCCTAATCTTCCTTTTCTATCAGCTTCCACCGCTTCCATCAGTTCACTAATGACGAGGCAAAGGCAATGTTCGTTACTCAGTTCTTCATCGTGAAAGCCATGCTCGCAGGCGGTTTTATAGGCTTTATTTCTCAATTCATTTAAATCCATAATCAATTTTCTTTATCAGATAATACTCCGTTTCTCTTATCATAATTCCTCATACGGGGACATTTCCCGTCACATCTCATGTTCACATGCACATTGTTTGCTATGCCCGATATGAACGACTTCTTATAGCATTTCCCACTGTACGGGCTGTAATGTTTGCAGCGTTTCCGGTATTCGTTTCTATTCATGGTTATTACATACAAATTGTTTAAAGGGATAAAAACGATGATATATGCACCTCACAAATTGACTGTCAAACGCTCGTTTTGCGAATTTGCAGTTAAAGCAACCTTTGCTCAAAGTGCCTATATTTAATCCTATGTAATCCATATCAATCGACTAATTCAAATTCGTAAACAAATACATAGGAGTTGGATTCCCACGCCCCTTTGCCGGATACTTTATCTATGAGGGCGGCAAAGGCTCCACGAGGGGTGCAATAAGGTTGAATGTCTCCCTTATAATAATAAGCATCCATAAAATGTGTATCTGCACTTCCACATTGTCCTTTGTAAATTCCTTCTTTCAAGCAATCTTCATCGGAAATGTCTTGGAGTCGTTCAATCTTTACATCGTTGATGCGTATATGATTCGGCATCAAGTCGGAACGGACAAAGAGTTTATTTCTCCAGCCTGCAGAACTATTTAATGCACCATCTTCGCCATCTCCCCAATTCGCAGTTCTAAAAGCATCGTACCTTGAATCAACAGGATACCCTCCTTGTTCGACATCACGATAACTTTGCGCAATGGCAACCACTTCGCCAACTTCGTATTTGGGCAATATTTCACCCATATCAAACTCCCGTTCATCCGCATCGTACATGCAAGGATAACCGATTATCTTTTTGTCAGAATGTCTTCTGTGTATATTGAATCCTGCAACCCATTCACCTTTAAAAGTGCTTGGGTATTTAATTATTCGTCTCGTCATAGTCTTCCGACCATCCAATACAGCTTGGGTTAGGCTATATTTATCATTGAACATTATCTTCTTCATTGTATCTTTCTTTTAACTCTTTCAAAACAATCTCCACACCTTCATCCAGTCCTTTCTTGTAACCGGATTTATATCCAATGGGATAACACCAGCACATTCCCGCACTACTTATATCTAACCTTTTAAGATTTAGCATCTGTTCTACACTTAATACTTGATTTCTCATTTCGTTTCTCCTTTCTCTTTCATTCGTTGTAACACATCTTTATTGGCTTCGAGGATTTGGTCGAAGGAGGGGATAGGAGACCAAGCTATAACTTCCTGCTTTAACAGTACTCCAAGGGCATCAGTTGTACCATATTCCCTTCTAAATTCCAGTGTATTAAAGTCATCACTGGCAGTAGTATGCCAAACCCCATCACTTCTCAATTCGCCGATTTGTGGAATACCGATAAATCCATCTCTTTTGTCTCTTACTATCACAAGCACCCAATCGTAGACATTTTTATCCGGCAACCGTTCCTCAACGCTTATCCACGGAGATTGATTTGCCTGCCATTCAGCACCGTTTTCAAAACCAAGAGCAATCATTTTCTCAATATCGGAAATACTACTCGGGACTCCATTTGTTCCAAATGAATCAATGACTGATTTTGCAAATTCTTTTGCGGCTTCTTCTACTGTCTGTTTCATATTATTCTCAATTAAATTATTACCATAACATCACGCTTTCTTGCGAATATAGAATCCGTTATATAGTACGTGATAGCTTTCTCTTCGGCATCTCTCAACAATTCATGTTTAAGAATCTTATAATAGGAGTTGGTATGCTCTGTATAGACCATGATTTCTCTTACTCGTTTCAAATCGTCTAAAAAAGATTGAGGGTTATGCTTCTTTATTTTCCTTATATTCATAATTGACCGTTCTCCTTTACAATTCTACCATCGTCTAACAACGCGTATATTTTACCATTATACGCCAGAGCGCAACACCATTGGCGGGCATACCTCAAGTATTGGTGCAGCTTATACCGATGCTGGTATTTCTGCATCTTTTTTCTTATTCTTTTCTTCATGTTACATCATTAATGCCAATTTCTCCTTTCAAAACTCGTTCTACCTGCCTATCAAGTATCTCTTGAAACTCTATCTGGCAAATAAGTGAGCAATCTGGTACAATTTCTTCCACTGGGTCACCTCTCCATGCAGATAACTCGTCAAGGAAGATACGCCCGTTTTTGTCTTTTAGGCATGTTGCACCGACTTTTCGTTCAATCCTTGCCATCCGGTCGAATACTTGTGGGAAGTCTTTACGTATCTTATTCCAATAGCCCATACCGCCTTTCACGCAACCAATACAGTTGTTGTTATTGTAGCCCATCTTGTACATAGCGG
>ERZ791659.1287-NODE-1287-length-13770-cov-2.31856_pt1 | contig 13770 bp, 8 predicted proteins | sample MGYA00510053_ERZ791659 | MGnify/ENA primary metagenome ERZ791659 (study PRJEB30046, sample SAMN00715192) | human gut metagenome | study: EMG produced TPA metagenomics assembly of the A metagenome-wide association study of gut microbiota in type 2... | reverse complement strand
AAACGAGGAAGCCATACGCTTTCTACATGCTTATCTTCGCTTAAATTTTCGAGTATGAGCAAGACCGAAGCCACCAACTCAAACCTTATCCTCTAAATTTTCATTCATAGTGCGAGGCAACTATAAACTATTTCCGATTTTACTGCACCACTATGTCGAAATGCTTCGGAACAACAGCTTTCGAGTGATGTCTCGTTTCTACACCTAGTGAAGAAATAAAGCTAATCTACTATACTTCGATTAAGCAGCAAGAGCGTAATTGTTTTCGCCAGATAAAATTTTGATAACTGAGATTATAGTGCAAATCACCGACGCACTGCATGCTTACATACCATTTCGTCCCGCTGTCAAATCCAGTCAAGCCCATACTGGTATATTTCTGTCTGCAAAGATAATCAATGTTCTATAAGATCGGAAATAAATTTCCATATTTATATTACTATATTCTTTATTATGATAAAGAGGACATCTATTTTTAGATGTCCCCCTTTGACTAGCCTTGGATTTTATTCTTCCCAAAATTCTTTTCGTCTTGAATAAGCTGCCACACCATTGTGCCCTTCTTTCTTTGTCTTGAGGGAAGTTGCTATTATTTCTGTTTCCAACTCGATAATTTCTATTTCAGGCTTTTCGTATTTGCCTGGTTGAGTAGTTTCCATGTTTTTGAATTAATAGATCATTCTTGAATAGAAACTTTTTGGTTGTTGATTATATATAGCCCATTGTTTAAGTCTTCTATGATGTTTTCACCTTCATGCAGATTTACCGTCTTTACTCTGCGTCCGTCTACGCTGAATATCTTAGCGTCAGTTTCTTTGTCGGCGATAATAAACAGTTTACCTTGGTAGCCGTATGCATTGAAACTATTGTCTGATAGTGTGTTCTCAAGATGAGAAGGATTATCATGTTTGACCGTAACTCTCAAAGTCTCGTTGCCATCTTTTGCTTGTAAGTAGGCACGGAAAGCAGGTATACTGTTTGTGTCATTAGCCTTGATAAATCCAGAACCATCGCTGGAATCCAGTATATAGAGATCGGTAGCGTCATTTCCGGTAAGCAAGGAATAAGTACCCTTAAAAATAAAGCTCCCTTGTTCCACATTACCTGTAACGTTGCTTTCTTCTACTTGTACGTCTATAGCACTAAATGTTTTTGTATCGCAAGAGGTTATCTCTGCAAGATAAGGGATGTTGGCTTCGATAACCGATGAGACTATAGGTGTGAAATGCGCGGTGTTATTTTTGTAGTCCGAATAAGATTCTATACGGATGCCTTTGGGAAGTTCAGTTGCTCCGAATGGCAAATACAGCGATGACCATCCTTCTTGTGGATAATTACGGGTGTAGCTGATTTGCTTTGCTGTGAATGTTTTGGTATTACAGAATGCATAGCCGTCTGTTAATGTCACTTCTTCCGCTTCATTTCCTTTCACTACATTTTTCCACGTAGTAGGTACTGTGGCTATTTCACTAACATATATCAGACAGTTGGGGTTTGCGGGAGTTATTTCTGGTGCATCTTCCGGTATCTCAATGGCAGACATATCTATGCTTGTTATTGACTCATCAGCTTTCGAATTAACTTGATCGAAATCTGTAGCATTCCAGTCACCTTCCAAAACAAGACTGCTTCCTACATTTGTAATTGTGGCTGTACTTGGAGGGTTATATGTGAATTTTACAGTGATAACTATCGGTTCCTGCCCTCTTATAGAGGATTTGAATGTATAAATAATGGTTGATGTACCGGGGATCCCTTGAGGATGATATGTTGTATAGGTCTCATCAGTACGGCTTACCTTACCATCGAATGTTTGACTGATTATCTCTTGATCAGGGCTTACGCAAACTCCCCAGCACATATCATTCTGTGTTCCGGACAGAGTTCCGGTTTGATCTTTGCTTAGTGTTATTGTTGTACTTTTTTGTGTATGAATATCCAATGTAAATGGGAATTTCATAGAGACAGATAGACCATTATCTTCATATTCCGTTATTTCTATTTGATTATCCGCACCTGCTATTAGTTCTTCGCCTTGATAGTATACTGTAAAATTATTATCAGCATAACAGATGCCAATGCCCACGCCCATCCATAAAAACAATAGGCTTAGAATATTTTTTTTCTTCATCTCTTATCTTTTGATTAATTTATTTTATAATTTAAGATTGTGTCTTTCCTCTTTTTTGTATCTTACTCTTTCCAGAAATTTCTTCTGCGTGAGTAGGCTGCAACTCCATCTTCGTCAGTTTCGGTAGTATTCATGTCTTTAACAAACGAATCGGCTATGACGCAATTTATTTCTATTTCGATAATTTCTATTTCCGGTTTTTTATATACTTCTTTTGTTATCATATACTTCTTAGTTTCTTTTGATTATTATTGAATGCACACTTTATGATTTTTCACTAAATAGAACCCCTTAGTCAACCCCTCGATAATATTCTCACCGGAAGTTAAACTGATATTTCTAATTGTTTTTCCGTCTATACTGAATATTTCTGCCTGCATTTCTTTGTCGGTGATGATGATTAACTTGTCGTTGTTTGTATAAACTCTGAGGTCGTTTTGAACAGTTCCACTTTCTACATTTGTAACAGCAGTATGGTCCACTAATATATTCATTACCGGGTCGATTCCCATATTTTCCAAATAAGCCCGGAAAGCGGGAATAGTTGTTTTAGCTCCTCCTTTTATAAATCCTTCTCCTGTAGGCTTGAGGATATAAAGCCCTTCGGCTTCTCCCGGAGCAAACTCGGTCAGTGTTCCTTTAAATACAAGGTCACCTTCATGTTTTATATCTTCCTTGTCACTACTTATTTTCACAATAGCTTCTTGTGCACTGAAAGTTTTTTCATCGCAAGACGTAATTTCTGCAATGTAAGGAGTATTGGCTGTTGTGGATAGTGCTTGTAAAGGACTAAAACGTACTTCAGAACCGTTACATGCAGTATAACTTTCTAAGTTGATGCCGTCAGGCAATTTGGTGACTCCGAATGGTAAATATAGTGAAGACCAACCTGCCTGCGGATATGTACGTGTATAACTGATATTGGCGGCTGTAAATTCTTTGGTATTGCAGAAAGCATATCCATCTACTAAATTAATTGTTTCTGCTTCTGTCCCGCTTATTACATTTTTCCATGTGGCGGGAACTGTTGAACTTTGGCCGACATATAGCAGGCAGTTTGGATTGGCAGGTATCAACTGCGGTGCATCTACAGGTATAGTAATGGCGGACATATCCACACTTGTTATCGAATTGTCAATCGGAAGGATACGGTTGAAATCAATACCATCCCAACTACCGTTTAAGATAATGCCCGTTCCTTTACGGGTGACAGTCGGTTCTTCTTCATCAGTCAAGACTTCTACATCAATGAAATAATATCGGTTTACATCTTTTAAAGTATATATTCCATCTGCATCAGGGATTAAAATAGTTGCAGCTTCCGTTTCACTCTTTCTTACTGACAACCGTACTTTTTTATTGCCTATTGTTGCCGGATCTTTCTCAATATGAAAGCGGAAATATTTTTTTGCCATAACGGTGGAGCGCATTCGTCTGATAGATTCAAACTGACCTACTTCCCGTGACTTTTCCTTCACTTCCAAGATTTCTTTAAACGGATCGCATTCCGGCTCGGCAACAAAGGTTAAGCCGTTTGTCTTCGGGATACGTACATAATAACAATTCAAGGATGAACTATCAATCGTTCCGCTCGGAGTGAATAAGACTCCAATCACCTGAATATTATCTTTATTCACATTCCTGATATCACCTGTTTCCCCATGTGTTTCAGGTACGTCATAAGTAAATTCAAATACATAATCCTGATCATTAATCGGATTTTCAATCGTATAAGGACTTAATTGTCCCTTTGCACCTTGGGGGGCTGCTATTGGCAAGTGGTTTTTAGTATGGCCTCCGGCAGCTAAGCTGGCATTCAGAATCTGGAAATCATTAGCCAATACGTTGCTCTCTATAATAAATACGCCTACTTTATACGTCCCTGTCATTGGCATGGCGAAACGGCTGGTTAATTTTATCTTTAATGTACGGCTGTCGGCACTGATATAAGATGCATCCACTTTCGTATTAGCTACTGGACTTTCTTTTAATAATTGATCTCCCGTGTGGCGTATAATCTCGTCTGTAGTGTGAAAATTAACGTTCTTATTGTTCAAGGTTATAGACGGTGTGCTGCCACTATAAAAATCTTTGAAATCATCGCAGCCGTATTTCAAATGCGTAGGCTGTCCCGACCATGGTTCCCAAAGCTCGACAGCTGCAAAGCATTCAGGATAATATTCTTCCAGCCAATCCATGTGTGCATACGTGAGCATACATGCTCCGCAAGCTCCCCGGGATGTTTTATAGACAACCATTGTCTTATCCGGTTGAAAACTCATTGCCTTGCAGGTGGCACTTCCTGTGTTATTATCCAATAAATTCTTATCTTCATCTTCCATAGAAAGAGTGACTCTTACATCCAAGTTATCTCCCGGTTTTCCGGTAACTGTTGCTTTTGTAAGTGTGAATTGGGTAGGCGTATCATAAGGCAATCCCTTATGGGTAAACTCTTCTGTAAATGAATTGCCTGTTACGGTATAAGTCGCCGTGAATTTGGTAATCGGGAAAGGTGCTTGGTTGTTTACGGTTATCGTTATAGGCAAAGGTTCACCAATAGCTTCTCTTACAGGAACTTCCACTTTGCTTAAGGCTATATCATGCGGAGAAGCAATATTCAAAATTCGTATTTGCAGGAAATTCAACATAGAATTGGCACCATTACTATTCAAACTATGTTTAAAAGCGATGTATATCTTTTGATTGGCATATTTATACAGACTCTCTCGCATAGTATGTACACCGGATGCTACGTCTATGGAGTCCCGATAGAATAATGAGTTCTCTCCGTCGAAATCTTCAAGTGAGTTTCCTTTGGTAGAAATGTACACATCAAATGGTATCGGGTTTTCATAATCTCCTCCCATTGGCTGTAATTGCCATTCCAATACGCCGTTTATATCTTTCACCTCAATAGCATCGGTGATAAGAGTGTTGGATAAACGATTCTGATCAGGTCTTACTACGCTAGTTGCTTTAAAAAGAGGAAATTTATTATATACCCACGGTGCTAGTTGATCATTTTCAGGTGTATTAGAAATATATATGTTATTTCCAGTCAGATCTTCTTTATATTGCTTATATCCTTCAGGTAAACGAGTTAAAGCTGTGAAATCCATTTTATAATCTTCTGTTTCCGCTGGTACCTCATAGGCAAGTTGGCTCTCCTTGATTGGTACTGCTCCTAACCACGAGCCATCAATATTGTCGATAGGGTTGTAAGCCACAAAATAATGATAGCTCCCCGATTTCATATGCATGCCCGAAATAACAATCTCTTGTTCTTTCGCTGGTAATATATCTACTTCCGCACTGCCGAACAATTCCATTGTAGCTGTATTATCTTTATAACCAATTACAAAAATTTTACCGGTATAGTTATAATCGGTATCCGAGTTTTTTAATGGGATCGTCGCTTTTCCTATTCCACCATTGACCGATAGATTTATTTTATTTGATACACCTATTTCTCCCTGTTCATCACCTAATCCATAAGAAAAAATAGTTGTACCGTCATTTCTCTTCTGAACTGTAATCACTTTTTGCACATATTCGTTTCTTGCCAATAGCGGATAGATAGAATCATCACCTCTAGGTGAAGCAAAACATTTTAAATCATATATACCATTGGCAATTTTTGGTATTTTAACTCCGGTGAACTTTACTTCCTGATATCTGATGTTATCCGGTCCGGCATCATAATTATTGGTCGGGATAGTCAGTGTTGTTTCGCCGTTAGTTAAATAGGCAGTTATTTCATCTGTTCCCTTTTTGCATAAAGCAAGTTTTACTTTACCACTTTCGTATGTGTTCCTACCGTAATTCGATATACGGAAAGATACATTGAACAGACTATCTACTTTAGGAGCTAAATTGGAAACATTCAATACGGAAAGCTGCGCCAACTGTGGCTTCACGTTAATTGCTGCAGGATCTGCACCGATGATGGCATCTACTGAATAAGTATATTTGCACACCGTTCCGCCCTCGGCAGGAGCAACTGTCGGATACGCCCATGCATTATATGTGCCACTCCAGCCATAATTGTAATGCAAGCGCCCTGCGTCATCATAACCATCGCATACAAAAAAGTGTCCTCCTGTTTTGCTTGTACCGGAATAGAGAACCGGACGTCCATGATCCAATTCGTTTTTTATCAAAGCAAACCATTCGGCTTCTGTATATACGAGCTTTCTTGCTATTTCCATTCCTTTATTATACTTGAAATAAGAAGCCAAAGCCCTGGCAACCGGTAATGAACCTGTACCACTGCCATTCGTAGAGTATATCATGTCCGTAGCTACTCCAGCATGATGCATGGCCAATGCTACAGCATTGCGGTTTTCCACATTTCCGTAATTTGCATTATTCTTATTATTCGAATAGTTGGGAAGCATCAAGTCCCACCGATAGACAGCCTTGCTGAAATCAATCGTTGAATCGTTGGCATAAGAGATATTTTTATGGCTACCTTCACCGCTGGAAGGATATCGGTGAAAACGCATCAGCTGAACCATTGCCGTAGCACCACATCCGGTATAGGCTCTTCCTCCGTTGATCATCGGGCAAAAATTATGATAAGGTTCGGACTGGTCATATTTAATTCCTGTAAGAATTTTCTCAGTACCATCCGTTTTAGTAACTTTCATGCTGACTGTATCTAATAGAGCAATACCTACACTGTTGGTAAGTGTTTCTGCGACTGCTTTTTTGCGAATAAGTGACGGCTTTGTTTTTTGGCTTTTGGCAGAACGTATTTCTTCCGTTTGTTCGGAATAACTTTGCAACAAATCCATAAAACCTTCCGGAGCTGTTGCTAAATCGAAACGTCCTTCAGTGGAATAAGCCAATATGGTGCGCATACGTTCATCGCCACCAACTACCATAAATCCTTCATTCTCTCCTACATTATATATATAGAAGTCCGGTTGTGTAAAATTACCTCCGATATAAACTAATTCCATTTTAGTGCTTGAGGTAGATTTTGCAGCTTTGGCACGTTGTGGTGAAGAATAGTTTCCCCAAAAGGCTTTTGCAGATTCCAAAGCTTGAGTGCTTGTAATTTGTTGTGCTTTAAGATTGAATATATTCAACATAATTAAGCCTAGAACTAATAAAGTAAAGCGTTTATTCATTTTATATTTCTGATGTATTAATTAAATTTCTGCAAAAATACAACTAACTATATAATAGGAGGTTAACAAATAAAACTGTTTATTGCAAAATCTATTCTTAACTAAGGTTGTATTGTTAAATTATAATAATAATTAAGAGCGTTGCCATATTGTCTCTTTGTCTTCATTGATTCTATATAATAAAGATTGTTGCTATGATGAGTCTCTTAAATTAAAATCGCATAGGATTATCTATTGGTCATGCATTTCTTTTAATATAGCACTGTGCTGCTCGTGAATTGATTTTGAATTAGTCTGATTTTATAGAGAATAGATTGTAAAATGTTCCTAAACTGGCATTTATGTATGAATTAAGTTCTTAAATAATTAGATACGGTCGATCGTCAACAAACGATAGGAGTTTGCAAATGATGGACCGTATTTTCGTTTTCAATCGACCGTATGTTTGTTGGCAATCATCCTAATGACTTCAAAAAAACATTAGGTTGTTTTAAAAGCATTAAGATAATTATCAAAAAGGGAAAACGAACTGAAGGATGAAACTTGTACTTGCAACTTATGAATGGGAGCTGTATAAATGGATATAATCTTAATTTTCTATTACTCTTGAGGCTGTATAATAAAATAATTAATTAAGTGTTGGTTTTATAATAAATATTTGCATATTTGTATGGTTGGCTTTGCTATGCTCAGTATTGTTGTGTTGTTGGCTTAGGATTGCGGTTATATTTCTTGCGTCTTGAAACAGATAATATGGAGTAGTATCAGTATAATTAAATAATTGAATATAGTACTATGAAACAGTTGCTTCTTGGGGTATTATTAGTTGTTTTGTGTCAGTTCTCGACACTCAAAGCAGCGGATACGTTGCAAGTTCGTGAACCTCGTGTCCCTATTCTGATTGAACGTCAGGATAATGTTTTGTTTTATCTTCGGTTAGATTCCCGGAGTTGCCGGACATTGGATGAGGTGGTCTTGGAATTTGCCGAAACGACGAATATGAAAGATATAAAAGCTGTGAAACTTTATTATGGCGGAACGGAGACAGTCAAACGTGAGGGTAAAACATTCTTTTGTCCGGTAGAATATATTCCTCGGGATATTCCGGGTAAAACACTTGCTGCTCATCCTTCTTATTCTGTGTTAAAGAAAGAAATAAAATCTCCTTTACGGCAAGTCGTTTTTCCGGTTAACCAGTCTTTAGTTCCGGGAATTAATTATTTCTGGGTAAGTATTCAAATGAAACCTAAAACTCCTTTGTTGGCAAAAGTGGAAGCTGATATCGTTCGGGCATCCGCTGATGGTAAGATTCTTGTACTAAGAAAGGAATCACCTTCCGGTATAGAACGTTTGATGGGTACAGGGGTTCGCCATGCCGGAGATGACGGAGTGACTGCATTTCGTATTCCGGGATTGGCTACTACTAATAAGGGCACATTGTTGGGCGTTTATGATGTTCGTTATAATAGTTCGACAGATTTGCAGGAACATATTGATGTCGGTTTAAGCCGCAGTACGGATGGTGGTCAAACTTGGGAGAAAATGCGTATACCTATGGCTTTTGGTAAATATGCCGGATTGCCGGAAGGTCAGAATGGAGTAGGCGATCCTGCTATACTTGTGGATCGGCAAACCGGTACGGTATGGATTGTGGCGGCATGGACACATGGTATGGGAAATGCACGTGCATGGGTCAGCTCACGTCAGGGGATGGATATGAACCGTACGGCTCAACTGGTTCTGGCATATAGTAATGATGATGGTAAAACGTGGTCGTCACCTATTAATATTACCGAACAATTAAAAGATCCTTCCTGGTATTTCTTACTCCAAGGTCCGGGAAAAGGGATAACGATGCAAGATGGTACGCTTGTGTTTGCTACGCAATATATTGATTCCACAAGAGTACCGAATGCCGGGATTATGTATAGTAAAGATCATGGCAAGACATGGCAGATGCATCATTATGCGCGTACAAATACGACAGAAGCCCAAGTGGTAGAAATAGAGCCGGGCGTACTGATGCTGAATATGCGTGATAACCGTAAAGGTAGTCGCGCTGTTGCTGTAACGAGAGACCTTGGTAAAACATGGATAGAGCATCCCTCTTCCCGCAGTGCCCTTCGTGAGCCGGTGTGCATGGCGAGTCTTATTAAAATAAATGCAGAAGATAATGTCTTGAATAAGGATATACTTTTGTTTTCCAATCCCGATACGGTGAAAGGCCGTAATCATATCACGATAAAAGCCAGTCTTGACGGAGGATTGACGTGGAGCAAGGAACATCAGTTACTATTGGACGAAGCTGAAGGGTGGGGATATTCTTGTATGAGCATGATAGACCGTGAAACAGTTGGAATACTTTATGAAAGCAGTGTGGCACACATGACTTTTCAAGCTGTTAGACTAAATGATATAATCAAATAAAAGGGAAATGATGAAGAGTGTATCTGTGTTTTGTTTAAATGTCATTTTTGCTTTTCTTTCAGTAATGGTTTATGCCGAAGAGCTGAACCTTTTACCGCGTCCGCAACGGATCACTATGACGAGCGGTCGGTTTGATGTAGGGGAAATAGCCGTTTCATCTCCGGTGCAGATGGAACTATTAGGTTCTTTTATTGAAGAATGCGGCGGTAAAGTTAGGAAAGATGCATCGCTTAAATTGGAAGTGCATCTGGTAGATAAAATTGATGGAGTTCTGTTAAATCAACATGAGGCCTATCGTCTAACGGTATCCCGTAAAAAGATTCAGATTGAGGCGCTGACGGAACAAGGTGTTTATTGGGCTGTTCAGACTTTGCGTCAGCTTCGTATAGGGGAAAAGAGATCGTATTTCCCTGCTTGTACGGTAACTGATTGGCCTGCTTTCCGTATTCGTGGATTTATGCAAGATGTAGGCCGTAGTTATATTTCGATAGAGGAGCTTAAACGTGAGATTGCTATTCTATCCCGATATAAAATAAATGTGTTTCATTGGCATTTAACTGAAAATCAGTCATGGCGTTTGGAGAGTAAGGTATTTCCAATGCTTAACGATAGTGTGAATACGACACGTATGCCCGGAAAGTATTATACGCAGGAAGAAGCAAGAGATTTGGTTGAATACTGCAAACAGCATAATATGATGCTGATTCCGGAATTTGATATGCCCGGACATAGTGCGGCTTTTGTTCGTACATTTAGGCACGATATGCAAAGTAAAGAAGGGATGGCGATCTTAAAGTTACTGATGGATGAAGTCTGTGAAACTTTTGATGTGCCGTATATCCATATCGGTACGGATGAAGTGAAGTTCACCAATCCCCGGTTCGTTCCTGAAATGACTGCTTATATTCATGCAAAAGGAAAGAAGATTATCTCTTGGAATCCGGGATGGCATTATGAACCGGGTGAGATTGATATGACTCATTTATGGAGTTATCGAGGAAAAGCGCAACCCGGTATCCCTGCTATTGATTCCCGTTTTCACTATTTGAATCATTTTGATACTTTTGCTGATATTGTGGCACTTTATAACAGTCGTATTTATAATGTAAAGCAAGGAAACGATGACATTGCCGGAGCAATTGTTGCCGTTTGGAATGATCGTTTGGTATTGCCGGAACGTGATATTATTCTTCAAAACTTTCTTTACCCGAATGCACTAGCTCTTGCTGAACGTTCTTGGCTGGGAGAAGGTTTTGAATATTTTGATAAGAACGGTACAAACTTAGTGGCTGATACGGAGCAATTCGATGCTTTTGTTGATTTTGAACGACGTATGCTGTGGCATAAAGAACATAATTTTAAGGGTTGTCCTTTTGCTTATGTGAAGCAGACAAATGTGAAATGGAGAATAACAGAACCTTTTCCCAATGGAGGTGATTTGACGAAGCCTTTTCCGCCGGAAGTGTCTTTGCAGTCGGAATATAGCTATGAAGGTAAAGAATATACAACCAAAGAGGCAATCGGTGCAGGTATTTATTTACGTCATGTGTGGGGTAAACTTATTCCGGCGTTTTATAAAGAGCCTGAAGAAAATCATACAGCGTATGCTTATACGTGGGTGTATTCTCCAAAAACGCAACAAGTAGGTTTATGGTTGGAAACGCAGAATTATGGACGTTCGGAGAAAGACCTTCCACCCCCTGCCGGGAAGTGGGATTATAAAGAAAGTCGTATCTGGCTGAATGATACGGAAGTGCTTCCTCCGGTGTGGACGGCTTCACATAGAAAAGCCATGAATGAGATACCTCTTGGCAATGAGAATATGGCAGTTCGCCCACCGATTATGGTAAATCTGAATAAAGGATGGAATAAACTCTTGCTGAAGTTGCCCGTCGGTAAGTTTACTACTCCGGAAGTAAGGCTGGTTAAGTGGATGTTCGCAGCAGTGTTTGTGACTCCCGATGGTGAAAAGGCAGTGGATAATCTAATCTATTCACCGGATAAAATATTACGTCCATAGAGTTTTTAAGCCAATTCATTTAATTTCTTGAAAAATATTTTTGTAATATCATACTAAACTGTATATTTGTGTACAATTTTGGTATAGAGATGACGGAAGAGGATAAAAAGTTATTGGACGTCTTTGAGGCGAGAGTTCGGCATTTAATGTATTTGCATGATGAATTGAAGCGTGAAAATGCAGAAATGAAGCGGCTTTTGAAAGTGAAAGACGATAAGATCGTAGAGATGCAAGATAACTATAAGGCCTTGGAAGCCAGCTATACGAATTTAAAACAAGCGAGGATAATCAGTATTAATGACAATGAGGTTAAAGATACGAAGCAACGATTATCCAAATTAGTGCGTGAAGTCGATAAATGCATCGCTTTATTGAATGAATAATGATAATGGGGTAGATGTATGGACGATATAAGAACAATAATGCTGTCGATTGCCGATCTGGATTATCCCCTTCAAGTTCAATTAGGAGGAAAACAAGAAGAATTTACCCGAGAGGCGGTTAAACAGATAAATGACAAATTGAATACGTATCGGAGCGCTTTCCCGAATTTGCCGAAAGAACGTTATTTGGCAATGACAGCTTTTGATTTTTGTTATAGAAATCTGGAGTTGGGAGAGATGAAGGATACGGTGCCTTTCATACGGAAGAATTGGAGGACTATTTTAGAAAGGAATAGAGGATATCATATTATAGTTATAGTTTTAGGAAATTCACGCACTGCTTTACTTACGGACTGATTCCGAGAGGTAAGTGGTGCGTTTTTATTTATAATAAATTTAGTTACAATGAGTAGTTTAACAGTGATAATAGTATCAATAGTCTGTTTCCTTGTGGGAGGACTATTATCTTATTTGATGTTAAGGTTTGTCCTGAAATCAAAAGCGGAAAGTATATTGAAAGAGGCACAGGCTGAAGCGGAAGTTATTAAGAAGAATAAGCTCTTGGAAGTAAAAGAGAAGTTCTTGAATAAAAAAGCAGACTTGGAGAAAGAAGTCGCTATCCGTAATCAGAAGATTCAGCAGGCTGAGAATAAATTGAAACAACGTGAGTTGGTATTAACACAGAAACAGGAAGAAATTCAACGTAAACGTTCGGAAGCTGAAGCTATCAAGGAGAATCTTGAGGCACAGTTGGTGGTAGTGGATAAGAAGAAAGATGAATTGGATAAACTCCAGCAGCAGGAACGTGAAAAGCTGGAAACTCTTTCAAGTTTGTCGGCAGAAGAAGCAAAAGAACGTTTGGTGGAATCTTTGAAAGAAGAAGCAAAAACGCAGGCAGCTTCTTTTATTAACGACATTATGGATGACGCTAAGTTGACGGCAAACAAGGAAGCGAAGAGAATCGTTATCCAGTCTATCCAACGTGTTGCAACTGAAACGGCTATCGAGAATTCGGTAACAGTATTCCATATTGAGTCTGACGAAATTAAAGGCCGTATTATCGGACGTGAAGGACGTAATATCCGTGCGCTTGAAGCTGCAACAGGTGTGGAAATTGTAGTAGATGATACGCCGGAAGCAATTGTTCTTTCTGCATTTGACCCTGTTCGTCGTGAGATTGCGCGTCTTGCTTTGCACCAGTTAGTAACAGACGGACGTATTCATCCAGCCCGTATTGAAGAGGTGGTTGCTAAGGTTCGTAAGCAAGTGGAAGAAGAAATTATCGAAACCGGTAAGCGTACGACGATTGATTTGGGTATTCATGGATTGCATCCGGAACTGATTCGTATTATCGGTAAGATGAAATATCGTTCTTCATACGGACAGAACTTATTACAACATGCTCGTGAAACGGCTAATCTTTGTGCAGTGATGGCTTCTGAACTGGGCTTAAATCCGAAGAAAGCCAAACGTGCCGGGTTGCTTCATGATATAGGTAAGGTGCCTGATGAAGAACCGGAATTGCCACATGCTTTATTAGGTATGAAACTGGCAGAGAAGTTTAAGGAAAAACCGGATATTTGTAATGCCATCGGTGCTCACCACGATGAAGTTGAAATGACTAGTTTGTTGGCGCCTATCGTACAGGTTTGTGATGCAATATCAGGAGCACGT
>ERZ791659.1269-NODE-1269-length-13907-cov-9.72177_pt1 | contig 13907 bp, 11 predicted proteins | sample MGYA00510053_ERZ791659 | MGnify/ENA primary metagenome ERZ791659 (study PRJEB30046, sample SAMN00715192) | human gut metagenome | study: EMG produced TPA metagenomics assembly of the A metagenome-wide association study of gut microbiota in type 2... | reverse complement strand
ACACTTTCCCCCCCCCCCCCCGGGGGGGGGGGGGGGGGGACTTTGTAGTGGCGGAAGTGGCCTCTTACGGTAAAGATTTCTATCCACGCCCTCCGCGAGGAGGGCGACCCTTGACCTCGTAACGATTGGGGCCGATGATGACATTTCTATCCACGCCCTCCGCGAGGAGGGCGACGCGCACAGCAGATGGCGCTGTTCGCCCGATCCAAATTTCTATCCACGCCCTCCGCGAGGAGGGCGACCGCGCAGCCGGTGTGCAGAACGTCCAGTATTTTGCATTTCTATCCACGCCCTCCGCGAGGAGGGCGACGACGGTCTGAGCAGAGCCGTCATGTTTCAGCTTATTTCTATCCACGCCCTCCGCGAGGAGGGCGACCAACTGTGCGGCTGACCATCCGCCCGCCCTCATTCTATTTCTATCCACGCCCTCCGCGAGGAGGGCGACCGCCGAATATGGCGAGATCGCGAAGGACAGGGACGATTTCTATCCACGCCCTCCGCGAGGAGGGCGACATTTACGTTTCAGACATTCCAGCAGGCCCAGCAGATTTCTATCCACGCCCTCCGCGAGGAGGGCGACCGTCTGCACTGCCGCTTATCACGGAGCTAAAGCATTTCTATCCACGCCCTCCGCGAGGAGGGCGACCCTCCAAAAGCAGGGTTATAAGCGCCGCATGGTGATTTCTATCCACGCCCTCCGCGAGGAGGGCGACGCCCGCTGTAGCAGGTCATGGCCCACTGGACAAAAATTTCTATCCACGCCCTCCGCGAGGAGGGCGACGGCGGGCATCCAGTACGCCGACCAGCTGGCAGCAATTTCTATCCACGCCCTCCGCGAGGAGGGCGACGACCTGCAGCGCGGCTTCGACAACCAGAGCGTCATATTTCTATCCACGCCCTCCGCGAGGAGGGCGACCGAGCATATTGCGATGTGGATAGAGGCAAAGCAATTTCTATCCACGCCCTCCGCGAGGAGAGCGACTGAACGGACGCCACACCCCGTTGCTGATTATGGTATTTCTATCCACGCCCTCCGCGAGGAGGGCGACGCTTGCAGAACTGAACGCCCTGCTGGACATGGATATTTCTATCCACGCCCTCCGCGAGGAGGGCGACCTCTCAACGCGGATTTTGGCGTCGTCGGTCATGATTTCTATCCACGCCCTCCGCGAGGAGGGCGACTGCCGGGGGAACTCTCCGGCCACGCGGACGCGGAATTTCTATCCACGCCCTCCGCGAGGAGGGCGACCAAAAAGTTGGTCAAGGCAATCGCCGCAATCCAATTTCTATCCACGCCCTCCGCGAGGAGGGCGACCGCGGCTGCTCGCACGGCTGCCGGTACTGCTTCGCACAATTTCTATCCACGCCCTCCGCGAGGAGGGCGACCATAAACTCCTTGTACATACTGCCAGTGTATTTAATTTCTATCCACGCCCTCCGCGAGGAGGGCGACAACAGCGGGACAATGCTGCGGACGATGTTATGCGATTTCTATCCACGCCCTCCGCGAGGAGGGCGACTCCGAGAGCGTGATACCAAGCTCTGCCGCTTTGTCATTTCTATCCACGCCCTCCGCGAGGAGGGCGACGACTGTCGAGGTGGACGACCCGGATATTTTCGAATTTCTATCCACGCCCTCCGCGAGGAGGGCGACTTTCTATAACTTCAATGACGAACTGATCAGGCTATTTCTATCCACGCCCTCCGCGAGGAGGGCGACCCGCAGACTATCAACAGGTGATTGACCAGATGGTGATTTCTATCCACGCCCTCCGCGAGGAGGGCGACACATGGGGAAAACCCATGCCACTCGACAGAGCAATTTCTATCCACGCCCTCCGCGAGGAGGGCGACGCGCCGCGCCGCCCATGTAAAGGCGGGTGTTGGCATTTCTATCCACGCCCTCCGCGAGGAGGGCGACCACAGTCACGCAGCAGCCGCGCGGCACCTCGATATTTCTATCCACGCCCTCCGCGAGGAGGGCGACACCTCTGCTTTCGGGTCGCCTTGAAAGTTTGCACGATTTCTATCCACGCCCTCCGCGAGGAGGGCGACGCCGTACTGGAATAGCCGCTCGAACCAGCCGTACTGATTTCTATCCACGCCCTCCGCGAGGAGGGCGACGATTACGAGGACCGTCACCGGGAGAGGGGCCGCAAATTTCTATCCACGCCCTCCGCGAGGAGGGCGACCGGTGACGGATACGGCTGGCACATTTCTGACCTATTTCTATCCACGCCCTCCGCGAGGAGGGCGACCTCGGGGTAATGGTCGCCCGCCAGTTGGCAGGCCCGATTTCTATCCACGCCCTCCGCGAGGAGGGCGACCGTCGTACTCGGTCAGCACCAGATAGCAGCCCAATTTCTATCCACGCCCTCCGCGAGGAGGGCGACCAATCCTCAGCAAGGCGACACCATAAGCAAACCGATTTCTATCCACGCCCTCCGCGAGGAGGGCGACGATGTGTTCCGAGTCCGTGTTGCCGGTGATTTTCCATTTCTATCCACGCCCTCCGCGAGGAGGGCGACTGAGCGTCCGGGTGTTGTTGAGCTTGCCCGCGCCATTTCTATCCACGCCCTCCGCGAGGAGGGCGACCTTCTGGTACTTTGCAAGGTTCATCACCAGGGTGATTTCTATCCACGCCCTCCGCGAGGAGGGCGACCTTTGAGTTCGTCTGTCTCCTTGTGCAGGGCGTCCAATTTCTATCCACGCCCTCCGCGAGGAGGGCGACGTACTCGCCGCCCTCGCAGTAATCCTCAATGCGGTATTTCTATCCACGCCCTCCGCGAGGAGGGCGACGCGTTCGGCTACCAAGAGGCGTGGAGCGAGTACAATTTCTATCCACGCCCTCCGCGAGGAGGGCGACCGCGCGTGAAACACGCACGCACACGCAACTTAGATATTTCTATCCACGCCCTCCGCGAGGAGGGCGACCCTGGCCATGGTGGATAAGATTTACCATGCAGTCGTATTTCTATCCACGCCCTCCGCGAGGAGGGCGACCCATCGCAATCGCACAGGCCGCCGAGACGTCGGTATTTCTATCCACGCCCTCCGCGAGGAGGGCGACACCTGACGGAATACGCCGAGGAGGCCAGCAGCAAATTTCTATCCACGCCCTCCGCGAGGAGGGCGACTGTCAAACACAGACGTAACAATAGAGCAGCAAGGATTTCTATCCACGCCCTCCGCGAGGAGGGCGACCCGAAAAACATGCGAGGAGGCACGAGACTGTAATGCTATTTCTATCCACGCCCTCCGCGAGGAGGGCGACAATGCCTTCTGCGACTTCTACTTCTTCTTCGTGCCATTTCTATCCACGCCCTCCGCGAGGAGGGCGACCTCTGCCGGGACGCGCATACGGCCTCATCTACAACATTTCTATCCACGCCCTCCGCGAGGAGGGCGACCAATGTCCTGCGCGTATTGGATGCCCGCTTTTGGATTTCTATCCACGCCCTCCGCGAGGAGGGCGACCCAGCCCAAGGAGTAACCATGGTGGCCAAAACGTGATTTCTATCCACGCCCTCCGCGAGGAGGGCGACCGGATGTAGGGGATGCGCTTGTCCTCGCCGAAGTTATTTCTATCCACGCCCTCCGCGAGGAGGGCGACTCATCTGCTTTAGCAGTGTCTTGTGTTTCTTGCTATTTCTATCCACGCCCTCCGCGAGGAGGGCGACCTCGGGTTCTTCGCTACGTTGGCCAGCAGCGCATCATTTCTATCCACGCCCTCCGCGAGGAGGGCGACATAGCTCATAGTCTTATTTTACCGTCCCTTTCAGATTTCTATCCACGCCCTCCGCGAGGAGGGCGACCGTTCTCCTCCAGCTCCGTCTTGATGTCGATGAGATTTCTATCCACGCCCTCCGCGAGGAGGGCGACATCGTCTCTGCGATGATGCGGTTGTCGCCGTCAGATTTCTATCCACGCCCTCCGCGAGGAGGGCGACTGGGCAACACGGCGGCGCTGAGTGTGACCACCATATTTCTATCCACGCCCTCCGCGAGGAGGGCGACAGCAAAAACAGAGACAAAATCTCTATTTTCAAACAAATTATACAACATTCTGCACGAATTTAGAAGAGCCTTGATTTACAACGGGTCAAAGAGCTATCCAAATCATGCAAAATGACACAAAAATCCGGTGCGAAGGTGCCGGAAAAATGCTGAGAACTCGCCCTTCGCACCGGGGCGGGAAACTCAGAACAACAGCAGGCCGTCCTGCTCGAAGGGCGGATGAACGCCGACATGCTCCACCTTGCTCTTATAGTTGTTGCCCAGCTGGTAGAAGCGCAGACTGTCCAGCGCAGGGTCGATGAGAGACGTCAGCTCCGCCTTGAGAACGGCATACTGCGCGGCATCCAGCAGACACTCGAACACGGAGTTCTGCACCCGCTGGCCGTGGTCCACACAGCGCTTGGCGACTTTGCGCAGACGTTTGCGCCCGGCAAGAGTTTCGGTATTGACGTCGTAGGTGATAAGGACCAGCATACGCATCCCTCACTTCCAGAAAAATGGCGGGTAAAGCTCCATGTCGCCCCGCAGGGTGCGGGCCAGAAGCAGAGCCTGCACATAAGGCACGAGGCCCCACGGAAGCTTTTCGTTCAGGAACGGGTGGGTGATAGTCTCCTGCTTGCGGGTCTGCCACCCGCCCAGAAAGGCGCGGCGGCCCTCATCGGTGAGAAGGACGGCCCCGTTCTCCTGCTTCTGGAAATGCTTCGGCGTCATGATTTTCTGGTTGATGCAGGAGAGCACGAAGCGGTCGGCATAAACTGCACGCAGCTCTTCCATGAGGTCGAGGGCGAGGCTCCTGCGCCCGGGCCGGGCGCGGTGGAGAAAGCCGACGTAGGGGTCGAGGCCCACACTCTGAAGAGCCGCCGTGCAGTCGGAGGCCAGAAGCGAATAAGCGAAAGAGAGCAGGGCATTGGTATTGTCCAGCGGCGGGCGGCGGCTCCGGCCTGCGAAAGAAAAATCATCGTGCTGCTGCAGGATGAGTGAATCAAAGCAGTCGAAATACCGCTGTGCCGCCTCGCCCTCCAGACCGCGAAGCTGGTCGAGGTCGTCACACTGCTCGATGAGGGGCAGCGCCGCCGCCAGCTGGGCGCTGGTGTGCTTGAGCTGTTCCACCGGCACCCGCTGGGGATGGTCGCGGGTGGCCCGTTCCAGCACCCAGCGGGCGTTATAGACTTTGCCCAGGATGAAATTGCGCGCATAGAGACAGCTCTCTGTCTCGCTGTCTGCGATGCGGTACTGGGTCTGCCGCAGCAGGACGTTGCCCCGCTCTTCGCCTACGGCCCGGGCCAGAAAGCGTCCCTGCGGGCTGAAAAAGCTCAAATCGACCCCGAGGCGGGCGCATTTTCCCATCAGGGCAGGGCTTGCGCCGGGATAGCTGAAGCAGACGATGCCTTCCAGCCTGTGGAGCGGGACCCGGCCGATTTCAGCCTTGTTGCAGAGCAGGACGATGTTCTCCCCCTCGAGGGAAAGGTAGGCGTCCTTGTTGAGGACGTAGAGCGTGTTCAAAAACTTTCTCATGGTGCGGCCTCCTGCATCTCGTCCAGATGGGCGCGGAGATAGGCTTTTGGGTCGGCACGCTGATACAGCACGGGGAGGCAGAGCTCTTTGAGGGAGCAGGCATTGCAGTGGGTGCCGGGCTTTGATTTGGGCGTATAACCCCGGGCAAAATAGGCGTGCATCTCGTCAGCCATCTTCTGGGTGGTCTGGCGCAGTTCTTCGGTCAGCGGCACGACCTCCCGCCGCCGCGTTTCCTCGTAGAAGAGCGCACCCTCCGGGATGCTGCACACCAGCATCTCTTCCAGCGCCAGGGCCTGTGCGCAGAGCTGCAGCCGGTCAGCGTCGCTGGCCTTGGCGCGGCCATGCTTGTACTCGACAGGCATGGGCTTCCAGAGCCCTTCCGTGCTTTGCAGGGGGATGCCCTCCGGGTCGGCCCGGAACTCGACGACATCGCAGTTTCCGCTCAGGCCAAGCCGACGGCTGACTACCTGCATCCCTCGGGTGATGAGCAGGCCGCCGCGCCGTTCGGTCTGGTTTGCGTCATGGCAGCGGGCGTGGTCGAGCTGGCCCTCGACGGTGCGGCGGTTCTCCGCCCACTGCTGTTCCAGATGGATGAGCGCCCACTGGCGGCGGCAGAAGCAGAAGTGCTGGATGCCCGACAGGGGCAGCCAGTCGTCCGGGCCGCCCATCAGGACAGCCTCTCGCAGGTGACTCCTTCCGGCAGAGTGTCTGCCACCGTGACGGTGTAGTCGCGGTAGCTGCGGGCAGCGGCCACATCGTGTTTGCGCTCGACGGTGACGGAGTCGAAGAGCTTGTAGGCCGGGGCATTGCCCAGCTCAGAATCGTGCTTGAACACGATGAGCTCCCGCACGGCCATCTTGCCCCGGGCGGCGCTGTGGTCGTTCTCGAACATATTCAGAATGGCAGTCCACAGAAGTTTCAAATCATCCTCGGAGAAACCGGTGGTCTTCCGGGCGAGGTTGGCCGAGACATAGCCCTCGGCGCGGTAGAGGGCGTAAGGCACGATGTGCTTGCGGCCCATCTCAGTACCCTTTTTCTCGGCATCGGCCTCGGTGGTGATGGCCACGCGGGTGATGGTGACTTCCTGCGGGACGATGGGGTCCACCGAGCGGGCAAAGCTCAGCTGGACGGGGCCGCGCACCTGACCGCAGTTCAGCGCACCCTTGACGAAGGTAGTCATGACGGCACCGAAGGTGCGGATGTCGAAGTAGTTCTCGCACATATAGTCCCGCAGCTTGGCATCGATGTCGGGGTCGGCCTTTTTGGCGGCTTTCAGGTCGGGATCGATGCCCAGAGTTTTGATGGCCTCGGCATCGCTGCGGTTGAGGGGAACGCCGTCCTTGATGTAGATGCGGTAGCCTTTTTCGTCCTCTTTCAGAGTCTCGACATAGTTGCGGATCTTTCGCTTGAGGCAGACGTCGGTCACCAGACCGTAGCCCGTCTCGGGGTCGATGCGGGGCATATTGCCTGCATCGGGGTCGCCGTTGGGGTTGCCGTTCTCGACGTCGAACAGGATGACGAAATCATAGCGGTTCTTGATGGGCTCAGACATGGTTTATTCCTCCTCATTCTTTTTGGCGTAGCGTTTCTGGGTTTGGTGGTAGTAGCCGATCTCAAAGGCACCCTGCTCCGGCAGGCTGAGCCGCGCCGGGAAGCCTGTCTCGGGCAGCTGGGCCATCAGCTCGGTGAGCTGTTTGCTGAAATGCACCTCGTTGGGGGTGCTCATCTTCTGTAGATGCTTCTGAGCCAGCTTGACCAGCGTAGGGAAGGCCGTTGCCGGGGTGGCACAGGCCGAGTTGAAGTACCGGTCTTTGATGGTAGCGTTGATGCCGGGGTTGGCGACGCTCTGGATCGTCTCCAGCACAGAGAAGAGACGCCCCAGAACATAGGGGACATTGCTGCTTTCGTTCAGGCTCACGGTAAATACCTCCTTGTTGAGCTCGGTGGGGTAGTTGCGGAGATAGTAGGCTTTCAGGATGGCGGCGCGGCCTCGGGTGACTTCCCGTTCGGCCCGGATGCGGAGGGTCACGCCGTTGAGCAGAGTGGCGGGGGGGGGGCCCCCCCGGGGGGGGGGGGACCGGCCCGCCGGTGAGGATGGCCCGGAGCAGATCGCCCACCAGCTGAGGCGATGGATTTTTGTCCCGGGATTTCTGGTTGACCGTCTCCTGCGCCAGCGCCCAGACCGACAGGCTTTCCCGCTTGTCGAAGGAGGGGCGGGTGATGCTGAGCCGATCGGCGTGGTCCTGCAGATTTTTGGCAAACTGTCCGAAACTGCTGTGCAGGAAGAACCGGACGGAGAGCCGGGCCGCGTTGGGCGAGATGCCCAGCACATAGAAGTTCTGGTTCGGGTCCAGCTTGTCATCGAGGAAGGAGACGGGGCGTCCTTGAGAAAGGGCTTTCAGTGCGGCGGCAAGGTCGCTTTCCGAGACGCCGCGCGCCTCGGCACCGCCGCAGAAAAACATCAGCATGGCGTTTGAGTAGGCGGGAGCGGCGTTTTCGGCCCAGCAGACGATGGTGGTGTCGCCGATGCGCTGACAGCAGTTCCGGTCTGCCAGCAGCAGATTGAGGGCCGTGGTGTAGGCGAAGGCCGCGTACTCGCTGACGGGGGCGTTGGCACCCTGTTCATGGCCATAGGAGCAGAAAGCGGGTGCGTTGAAGGAGACCAGCGCCGCACCGGCGGCCTGTGCGCCCATCACACCCTTGATGGCGGGGTGGATGCGGGCGATGCCGGCCTCTTTGCCGGTGATGAGGCAGCGGGCCGTCCCGGCGTCTGCATCAGAGGTGTCAAAGGCGGACTGCCAGGCGTCCCGGATGGCGTCATCTGTGGTGGCCAGCCAGTGGGCGCCGTCGGGGGATTCGTAGCCGAACACAAGGTTCGCGTTGTTGTTCAGGTCGGCCCACTGCTCTGCCAGCAGAGGGTGGGTGGGGGCCGTATCCGGCTCCCAGCTGTCAAAAAAGGCGAGGATGGCTTTGGCGGCAGGGGAGTCCACACCGTCGAGCACCTTGTGGTGGAGGGCGGCACAGGCCTCGAAGCACTGGCGGGAGCGCTCGGGCTTGCCCTTCTCGTCTGCGCCCAGCAGATAGGACGTATTGTCGCACAAAAAGTTCGCAGCGACGCCGGAGGCGCGCTTGACCCGGTGGGGGACAGGGAGCTCACGGGGGGCGATGACGGTCTTCTTGCCCTTGGGGACTTCCTGCCGCAGGTCGTTGAGGGCGAGGAGCTGGCCGTCGGGGCCGAGGCGCAGTTCATAGCTGACTTTGAACTTACTGTCCCAGCCGGGGGCCTCCACCTTGCCCTGAGCCAGAAGCTGCTCATAATAGGCAGTGAGTGCTTGGAGTATCATGTAAACACCTCCACGTCCCGGCATTCCATCACGCCGTCCACCAGTTTTGCGCGGAAGAACTGGCTGCGGATGTTGGCCGAATCAGAGTAATCGAGGCTGTGGAGCATGAAGCCGAGGTCCTGCGTGACCTTCAGCGCCGGAATATCGCCGCCCGGCCATTCCCGGAAGTTGGCCGGGAACTCCCGGCACCCGAAACAGGGCTGGTGATAGCACTGACCTTTGCGCAGACGGCGGCGTAGGATGTCCTGAAACTTGCCGGGGTTGTCGCTGGGGGCGGCCTTGTCCGTCAAATCGAAGTGACACTCGATAACGTAGTGGACGTCCTGCAGGACCATCGCGGCCCGCTGCTGGATGTCCTCCGAGGTGTAGAGCACCGGCGGCGTGCCGCCTTTGGCCGCACTGAGGGCGGCGGAGGACAGCAGGGTGGACTTGACCTCGTTGCGCCGGATGTTGGTGAACCGGATGGGCCGCTGGGTGTACTCCTCGGTGGACGCTTCGTCCTCGGGGTCAAGGCCGAAGGGCTTGAGCAGATAGATGCGGTCAACCGTATAACGCAGCCCAGGGTGCCAGTAGATGGCTTCCACAAGGCCCCGCGCGGCGGACGGGGTGATCATGTCGTAGCTCACACGCTCGGTCTTCATTTCCGGACGAGTGAAGCAGGCATAGTCGCCCCATACTTCAATGAGCATGGACATCAGCATCGCCTCCTTTCCGGGTGAAGTTGAATTTTCAGACTAAGATGAATGTTAGCCATTGCAACCACCTCTTCACTATTTTGTTTCATTTAATTGATAATCGGATATGTCTCTATATCCTTTCTGAGCTTAGTATATTCTCTTTCGAAAGCGTTGTCAAGGAGTTGTAAGGAATTATCTGGAAAATGTTGAAAAAAAGTTCGTTTTTCCGTATACTGTTGGTGTCGTTGGAGGTTTGGATGCCTCTGATGAGGATTGAAATATTTAATTGATGTCGGAGATGTCAAGGGGAAGCGGCAAGGCGGCGTATGCTTTGCCGCTTCTCTCTTTTTAGAAGTAAAGGCCGATGCCCGTCTCCACATCCATGGCAAGGCCGGTCTTTTCACTATAGCAGCCGGTGTCGGTGAGGATGGCCGAGCCATCGGGCCGCAGTTCCAGCGCCCCGGCGGCGTCGAGCTTGTCGAACTGGTCTTTGTAGCAGGAGACACTGTAAACGCCCAGTTTCCGCAGCAGCGTCCGGGTAACATGTCCGCTGCGCAGCTGTTCACAGAGGGCCGCGCCCTCGCCGACGGGCAGATAGACCGTGCGGGCAGCGTTCTCGATGAGGCGGAATTCCTCCGCCACCTGCGCGAAGGGGAGCTGGCAGCCCCGGATGCCCCGGAGAATGGCATCCAGAATGCCGTGCCTGTCCACAGCGTCGGGGCCGCGCAGGTCGGAAAGCTCGTTGAAGTAGAGCTGAATGGCCCGGGGCGTGTCCAGTGTGTCCTGATGCCGGGCGGTGTAGTCCAGCGCACTGACATTCTGCCTGAGCATCTGGGGTGTGGAACACTCGTCCAGCCGGAACCGGTAGACGATGCTTTCCTCTGTGCCCCGCCGTCCCTCGCGGTTGCAGCGCCCGGCAGTCTGTAAGAGCGAGTCAAGACCGCACTGCTCGCGGTAAGCGACGGGAAAATCCACGTCCACGCCCGCCTCGATGAGAGAGGTGGACACCACCCGGCAGGGCAGACCCTCTTTCAGTCGCTGGCGGATGTCGTCCAGCTGACGGCGGCGGTCGGCGGCGCAGAGCAGGGTGGTCAGGCAGTAGCTGCCCTCGGCGGGCAGAGCAGCGTAGAGCTGCTGGGCCGTCTTGCGGCGGTTGACCACGCAGAGCACCTGCGGGTGCCGGGCCAGCCGGGCGGCGAACTCCTCCTGCGGCAGGGTGCCGAGGTCTTGCAGTGTGGTGCGCCGGAGCACTTCGTAGAGGCGGGCCGCGTCGGGAGTGATCTCCTGCGGGTGGAGCTCAGGCGCAAAGCGCCGGAACAGCGGCTCAAGGGCAGGCTGGGTGGCCGTGCAGAGGACGGCCGTGGAGTGGTAATGCTGGATGAGCTGGGCGATGGCGCTGACGCAGGGGGCAAGATAGTCGCCCGGGAGGGTCTGCGCCTCGTCGAAGATGATGACGCTGTCGGCGATGTTGTGGAGCTTGCGGCAGCGGCTGCTGTGGTTGGCATAGAGCGACTCGAAGAACTGCACCGCCGTCGTCACCACGACGGGGGCGTCCCAGTTTTCGCTGGCCAGCATCTGGCGGTACTGGGCGGGGGTCAGGTCGTCCTGCTCAACAGTTTTGTACTCGGCGTTGGAGAAGTCGGCCAGAACATTTTCTGCGCCCAACAGGTCCGAGAAGACGGCGGCGGTCTGGTCGATGATGGACATATAAGGGATGACGTAGATGACCCGCTTCATCTTCTGGGCGGCGGCGTGCTCCAGCGCAAAGGCGAGGGAGGCGAAGGTCTTGCCGCCGCCGGTGGGTACGGTGAGGGTGTAGAGCCCCTGCGGGCCGTGCGCGCCTTTCTCGAGGCAGGCGCGGAGGACGGTGTTGCGCTGGACGCTGACGGGCGAGGGAGACTCGGCCCTGAGATAGCGCTGCGCCTGTGCCGAGACGATGTCCCGCAGTGCGGCGATGTCCGTGCCGCTGCCCCGGGGTGCGGCCTTGCCGTCCATGAAGGTCTCGGTGTCGATGAAGTCGGCGTCCACAAGGCAGGAATAGAGCATCCGGGTGAAGAACGCGAGGCTCAGAGGGTCGGCGCAGGCCCACGCAGGCGGCGTTGAGGCTGGGAGCGTTACTTCCTGCCAGCCGTCGTAGGGGTCTATCGGCTTCTTGCTCCGGCCATATAAGGTGGCGTCGCCCGGGTCATCGGCGGGGCTCCCGCCGTCGGGCAGGCCGCTGTGGTGTCCCGCAATGGCAAAGCTGACCTGAGGATGCCCCCGCCGCAGGGCCTCCTGCGCCCCGGCGGTGGAGTGGTCCACCTTGGGGCCGCCTTTGAGCCGCAGCTGGAAGGCATCGCTGTACTTGCCGACGTCGTGGAGCCACGCGGCAAATTCGGCCTCACTCTGCGCCTCGAAGGGGACTGCGAAAGAACCGGCCAGCCTGGCAGTGCCGGCGAGATGGTCGTAGACGGTCTGGGTGCGGGTGCCGTCCTCGCTGATGTGGGCAAGACGTGTAGAGTGCTCCATAAAATGACCTCCTGACTCTGATTTGCAATAAGGATACGCTTTTCAAAAAGCGGCTGTCAATAAAACGCGCTTTTCGACGAAAAATTCTGGGACTTTGCACAAAAAGCAGACGGAAAAATCTGCAAAGTGACAAAGACGAAAGAAACGAGTTTTTTCTTGTTTTTATGATAATGAAAATACTGTCCAATAAACTGGATTTTTGCTGATTTTTCAGGCAAAAATGAAAAGAGATCTGCGTTTTCTGTACTGCGGGAGGAAGACCGTCTGTCGGCAGAGAAAAGATGAAGATGTTGTGTACAACAACACCGCATTAAGATGGAATTAAGGCAGAGTTAAGAGAACTGCAAGAAAAGTGCTTAATTATTCCATCTTGGAATGGACTTTCGGGAAAATCAAGGCGAATATCCCCCTTTTCATTTGCTGTAATCTGTTGTATTATGAATAACAGATATGGAATATGAGCAAAATGCGCCTGGATGAAGCGCAAACAGGAATGATAAGAAAAATAAAGGGCAATAGAGGGAGAGCTACGATGGACGAAAAAGATTACGAGCTGCTGCACGCGCTGGACGAGACGCGCAACATCACCCACGCAGCGGACAAACTGTACATGACCCAGTCGGCACTTTCCAAGCGCATCAAGGCGCTGGAACAGGAGCTGGGGGTGGAGATCGTCCTGCGCTCGCGGCAGGGCATCCGCTTCACGCCGGCCGGCGAACAGGTGCTGCTCCACAGCGCTGCCGCCGCCCGCGAGATGGAAAAGATGCGCCGCCAGCTGGCTTCCATCCAGGGCGAAGCCTGCGGCACCCTGCGGGCAGGCATCTCGGTGAACTTCTCCTACTACCGCCTGCCCGAGGTGCTGACCGAGTACCACAAAGCATACCCGAAGGTACGCCTCGACATCGCTACCGGCCACAGCCGGAACATCTACCAGCAGATGCTGGATTCTTCGCTGGACGTGGCAGTGCTGCGGGGCGAGTATCCGTGGGACGGCACCCAGTTCCTGCTCTCGCAGGAGAATATCTGCCTGATCTGCAGCGAGGAGAACAAGGACAGGCCCATCTCCGATTACCTTTATATCGACCACAGCAGCGACGCCACCATCAGCGCCCAGATGGCCCGCTGGCGCTACGAGAACGGCGTGACCAACGATGTGGGCAATTTTGTGGTGGATAACATCATGGTCTGCCGTGAGATGGTGGAGCGGGGCCTTGGCTGGGCGCTGATGCCGGAAGTGGCGCTGGATAACTTCAAGGGATATGTCAAGCCCTGCACCTTCGAGAACGGCGAGCCCTTCGTCCGGCGCACCTATATTTTCTGCCAGAGAGACGCCGCTGCGCTGCCGCAGGTGCAGCTCTTTATGGACATGCTCAAAAAACACCGCTGAGAGGAGAAAAACATGGAAACGACTGTTTCGCTGGTCCAGATGCTGGATGCACGGGAGCGCCGGGTGCAGCATCAGCAGGAGCTGCTGGCCCAGTACCACAAGCCTCTCATCTGCTTTACCATGAATATCTGCGGCCCGGTAAAGGATTCGCCCCTCATCCAGCGGGGCTTTGCGCGGGGGCGTCAGCTGCTGCGCCAGCAGTTTTTGCGGGCAAAGCTGACGCCGCTGTATCAGGACGCCGTCCGGGAAGTGACCGGCTGCGAGGCGTTCTATGTGCTGGACGCCGACCCGCTGACCATCAAGAAATTCACCACCGACATCGAGGACGCCACCCCGCTGGGGCGGCTGTTCGACATGGACGTCATCCGCCCGGACGGCCTCAAAGTGGACAGAGAAGAGCTAAACCTCGAAGGCCGCCGCTGTCTTATCTGCGGCGGGCCCCCTTCGGCGGGGAGCAGTC
>ERZ791659.1266-NODE-1266-length-13920-cov-9.67804_pt1 | contig 13920 bp, 10 predicted proteins | sample MGYA00510053_ERZ791659 | MGnify/ENA primary metagenome ERZ791659 (study PRJEB30046, sample SAMN00715192) | human gut metagenome | study: EMG produced TPA metagenomics assembly of the A metagenome-wide association study of gut microbiota in type 2... | reverse complement strand
CCCGCCACTGGCGGCGGTCGTCGTTGTTGCCCCTAGTAGGGGAGCCTCTGGCGAAAAGATAAAGCTTTTCCGCCATGCCAAGGCCTCCCCTCGATAGGGGAGGTGGCAGCGCGGCAGCGCTGACGGAGAGGTTATTCCTTAAATTAAAAGCGGAGGAAGCCTCTGCCTCCTCCGCCGTACATCCTATTTTACATCATGAACTGAGAATACACGAAGCCGCACAGGGCGATGCCCGCACACACGATGGCGGTGATGGGCGGCACCCAGCGGATGAGCGTCTCAGCGATGCTGTCGCGGGGGTCTTCCTCTTCGCAGTCGTCCTCCTCGTCCAGCGGCTCTGCCTGCAGGCGGGACGGCGCGGCGGCGGGAGTCGAGGGTACCACACGGGTGCCGTACTTCTCCACCTCTTCGTCCGGCGCAAAGGACTTGGCCGGGCGCACCGGCTCCGGCTGGCGGGGCAGGACGCGGGTCGCCTCCTGCTCCGGGGCGCGGGACACCACGCGGGTCGCGTCCATCTCAGCGGCAGGCGCATAGCCGGGCGCAGGCTCCGCCGCCCGGGGCGGGATGATACGGGTGGCTTCCTCCTGCGCTGCACCCACGATACGGGTAGGCTCCTCAAGGGGCGGGGCGGGGGGTCCCGGCTGGGCCGCAGCCTGCGGCTCCGTCTCCGGCTGGCGCACCGGGGCTTCCGGCTGCAGCAGGGTATTCAGCGCGTTCTGCAAAAGGATGCGGTCACTGCCGCACTCGGAGCAGTAGACGGTGTCCTCTTCCTTCGGGTGGAAGGCACCGCAGGCGCAGTACCAGCCGTTCTCGAAGACCTGGGGCATGAACTTCATGCCGGTGCGGTTCATCCGGGCTTCGAGGGCCTTCTGCATCTCGACGCTCAGGCGGCGGGGGGCCGGCAGGCGCACCCGCTTGATGCTCTCGAGGTGGACGACCTTCCTGCCGCTGTAGACATTGCGCAGGGTAACGTCCACGCTGGTGATGGCCTTCTGGGTGACGAAGACAGCATCGTCCATGCCGAAGCTCTCGCCGGGCTTTGCGGTAAGGTCACGGTACTCGAACTCGTCCTCACAGAGGATGACGCCGTCCACGCCCTTGCACTTGAAGTGGATCTCCAGTGCCGTCAGGGTCACGCGGGAAATGTTCTTAAAGGTCAGACAGACCGCGTGTTCGCCGCTGACTTCGCCCTTGAGCAGCTCCACGCAGACGAACTGCACCGGGCTGCCCGGGGTGTAATAGTTGGCCCGTGTCCGCGCGACCGGTTCAAAATTTTCCTCCACAACACTCTCCCCTTTCTCTTGGTTTACTGGTTGGCTTCGCCTTCATCCGGCGTTTCGGGGGCCGGGGCTTCCTGCGGGGCGGCATCCACTGCCTCAGCAGGTTCGGCAGGCTCCGCAGCCTCTGCAGTCTCGGCCTGTTCCACAGGCTGGACAGCGGGCTGAGCCTCGGCGGGCTTTGCATCGGGGTCCTCACGCGGGGTCAGGGTCTCGCCTGCCATCACGGCGTTGAACTCCTTCTCGTTCAGCTTCTCGCGCTCCATCAGGGCCTGTGCCAGCGCATGGAGCTGGTCGATATGCTCCGTCAGGGTGCGGCGGCAGGTCTCGTAGGCCTCGTCGATGATGTCCCGCATCTCGCTGTCGATCTCAGCAGCGGTGGTCTCGCTGTAGCCCTTGCCCTGACCGAGGTCGCGGCCCAGGAAGGTCTCCTCCTGAGAGGTGCCGTAGACCACAGGGCCAAGGCGCTCGGAGAAGCCGTACTTGGTGATCATCTGGCGGGCGATGTTCGTCGCCTGCTGCAGGTCGTTGGACGCACCGGTGGAGATGTCGTCCAGGATAAGCTGCTCGGCTACGCGGCCGCCCAGACTGGACACGATGTCCTCGAACATCTCGCCCTTGGTGACGTAGCTGCGGTCTTTCTCGGGCAGATACATGGTGTAGCCGCCGGCCTGACCGCGGGGGATGATGGTGATCTCATGCACACGGGGGTGGTGCTTGCAGTAGAAGCCCGCCACAGCGTGGCCTGCCTCGTGGTAGGCGGTGAGCTTTTTCTCTTCGGGGGTGACGACCCGGCTCTTCTTCTCGGGGCCGGCCATGACCTTCATGGAAGCCTCTTCGATGTCCTCCATCGTAATGGCCTTGCGGCTGCGGCGTGCAGCCAGCAGAGCGGCCTCGTTGACGAGGTTCTCGAGGTCAGCGCCCGCAAAGCCTGCGGTGCGCTGTGCGATGACCTTGAGGGAGACATCCGGGGCGAGGGGCTTGTTCTTGGTGTGGACTTTCAGGATCTCCTCGCGGCCCTTGACGTCGGGCAGGCCGACGTAGACCTGACGGTCGAAGCGGCCCGGGCGGAGCAGGGCCTTATCGAGGATGTCGGCACGGTTGGTGGCCGCCATGACGATGACGCCATCGTTGGCCTCGAAGCCGTCCATCTCGACCAGCAGCTGGTTCAGGGTCTGCTCGCGCTCGTCGTGACCGCCGCCGAGACCGGCACCGCGCTGACGGCCCACAGCATCGATCTCATCAATGAAGATGATGCAGGGCATGGTCTTTTTTGCCTTGTCGAAGAGGTCGCGCACACGGGATGCGCCGACGCCGACGTACATCTCGACGAAGTCAGAGCCGGAGATGGAGTAGAACGGCACACCGGCCTCACCGGCGCAGGCGCGGGCCAGCAGGGTCTTGCCGGTACCCGGAGGGCCGACGAGCAGCACGCCGTGAGGGATGCGTGCGCCCAGAGAGTTGAACTTGTCGGGGCTCTTGAGGAACTCCACGACCTCTTTCAGCTCTTCCTTCTCTTCGTCTTCACCAGCCACATCGGCAAAGGTGGCGGTCTTCTTGTTCTCGTGCTCGTCCTTGACCTTGGCTTTGCCGACATTCATGATGCCGCCGCCACCGCCGACGCCGCCCCGCATCATCGAGAACAGCAAAAAGCCGGTGCAGCCCAGCATCCCCAGATAGAAGATGATCTCCATCCAGGGAATGGTCTCCTTGAGAGAGGTGTAGTCGTAGGTCATGGGCGCGTCGGGGTTCGCCGCGTCGTAGGACTCGATATACTTGTCCACGTTCTCGATGAAAACGTAGGCATAGGGCAGTTTATAGCGGACGGTGACGGTGCCGTCGTCCTCCTGCACTGCGCCGGTGGACTCCGACGAGGAGGAGAACATCCCGCTCAGCAGACCGCCGGTAGACTGCACCGTGCTCTGGGTGGAGGAGACGTCCGGCAGGGGCAGGTCGCCTTCTTTCAGATTCAGGGTGATGACGCTGGTGTTGCGGTCCAGCGTGAAGGCCGTGACCTGATTGTGCTCAAAGTAATGGACGACGGTGGAGTAGCTCATGGTCGAGCCGCTGGTGCTGCCCGACCCGCTGCCCATCACCGACCAGACCATCAGCACGGCGGCCAGCGCCAGTGCGAGGATGAGCGGATTGATACGAGGTCTCTTAGGTTGCAAAAGGATCAACTCCAGTTCTGGTTTTATTTCTTACTTTTCGTAGACGCTGGGTTTGAGTACGCCGATGTAGGGCAGGTTGCGGTACTTCTCGTCGTAGTCGAGGCCGTAGCCCACCACGAACTCGTCCGGCACCGCGAAGCCCTCGTAGTCCGGGGCGATGTCGGCCTTGCGGCGGCTGGGCTTGTCGAGGATGGTGCAGATCTTCACCGAGTTCGGGTTGCGCATCTTGAGCATCGGCACGAGGTTCGACAGGGTGATGCCGGTGTCGAGGATGTCCTCCACGATGAGCACGTCCTTGCCGGAGAGGTCGCCGTCCAGGTCCTTGATGATCTTGACGAGGCCGGTGCTGGTGGTGTTGCCGCCGCCGTAGCTGGACACCACCATGAAGTCGATGCTGCACGGGATGCTCACAGCGCGCATCAGGTCGGCCATAAAGACCACCGAGCCCTTGAGGATGGAGACGAGGACGAGGTTTCTGCCCTCATAGTCTTTGCTGATCTGAGCGCCCAGCTCAGCCACTTTCGCTTTCAGCTCCTCTTCCGAAACGAGGACCTTCAAAATATCGTCATTCATGCTCATGATTCGATTCCTCCAAAATTTTCTAGTTCCACCTGCAGCAGCTGCCCGGTGTCCGGCCCGGGAGCCAGCCCATCGGCAAAGCCCTCTCCGCAGACCCACAGCACCTGTCTGGCCTGCCGCCAGCAGCGGCAGCGTGTCCCGTTCCCGGGGCGGGATGCCCGCCTCGTTCATCCATTTGCGCAGCTCCCGGTCTACCCCCCGCCCGGCCGGACGGAAGCGGTCACCGGGCTGACGGCAGCGCAGCCGCAGAACAGGACATATCGAGTTTATTTTAGCATAATCTGCCTGATTTTTTAAGTCTTTTTTATGAACACCCTGTGTTTTTTCTTCAAAACAGGCCGAAACCACCCGGATATGCAGCTTTCTGCCGCCGGGCAGCGGATAATCGCCGCCCTCCGGCAGGGATACTTCAAATTTCGGACAGTCCGCTTTTTCGCCCTGCCGGCGGGTGTTTTTATCGGCTTCCTCCCGCCAGAGCACGCCGTCCCGGGCGCAGAAGCGGACGGCGTCGGTGAGCTGCACCGCGCCGCTGCCCTTTTCCACAAGGTCGGCCAGCAGGCGGATATATTTTTCCTCCGCGTCCCGCACCGGCTCCACAAGGCTGTGGAGGGCCATGTCGAGGATAAGCGGGTCAGTCTGCCGCAAAGGCTCTGACATCCACACGGGCTGGCCGCTGCGCAGGGCGTATCCCGCCCCGCCGGGCAGGCTTTTTGCGTCCGTTGCCCGGGCCGAAGCCAGCAGCGCATCCGCCTGCCGGGCGAAGTATTCGTCCGCCTTGGCGGCTTTCTCACAGAAGCGGGCCAGATTGCGCTCGGCGGCGCTGTTGACCCCGCAGAGGGCGGGCAGTGCGCCGTGGCGCAGACGGTTGCGGGCGTAGTCGTCGGCGTCGTTGGTCTCGTCGGTGACCCAGCGTTCGCCGCAGACGCGGCAGACGGCCTCGGTGTCGGCCCTCGTCAGGCAGAGCAGAGGCCGCAGATAGCCCGGGCGGCTGGGCCGGATGCCCGCCGCGCCGTGGAGGCCGGTGCCTCTGGCCAGCCGGAACAGCAGCGTCTCGGCCTGGTCACTCCCAGTATGGGCAGTTGCGACGGCATCTATCCCTTCGGCCAGCACCCGCTCAAAGCAGGCATACCGCAGACGGCGCGCCCAGTCCTCCCCCGCCCGGGGCTTTCCTGCCTCAGCTTCCAGCTCAGCGGCATGGAACACCCGCAGCGGCAGGCCCAGCCGGGCGCAGACCTCCCGGACGAAGGCTTCGTCCCGGTCCGCCGTCTCCCCCCGCAGGCCGTGGTTGACGTGGCAGACCGTGAGGGCGATGCCCTTTTCCCCGGCCAGCGGGCGCATGAGGCAGAGCAGGGCCATGCTGTCGGCCCCGCCCGAAACAGCCAGCGCGAGATGCTTTTTGCCGTCCAGCAGCTTTTCCCGGACGCAGAAGCCGCGCACCGTCTGTAAGATCTCTTCGTAGTTCATCAGCGTTTGAAGTCCACATCCATAAAGCGGGTGTGGGCGCCGTCCCAGCCCAGCGGCACCGTGCTGGTCTCGCCGTGACGGTTCTTTGCCACGATGCACTCGGCGGTGTCGGCGTCCACTTCCGCGCCGTCGGGGTTCTGGCTGGCGTAGTAGGAGTCGCGGTACAGGAAGAGGACGCAGTCGGCGTCCTGCTCGATGGAGCCGGAGTCGCGCAGGTCAGACAGCTGGGGGCGGTGGCTGGAGTTGTTGCCCTGCTTTTCCACCGCACGGGACAGCTGGCTCAGAGCGATGATCGGCACGTTCATCTCTTTGGCCATGATTTTGAGGTTTCGGGTGATGGAGCTGATCTCCTGCACGCGGTTCTCGCTGCGCTGGCCGCTGGTCATCAGCTGCAGATAGTCGATGACGATGAGGCCCACGTTGGGGCGGGCGGGGTCCTGATTGACCCGGCGGATCTTCGCCTTCATCTCGGTGATGGTGATGCCCGAGGTGTCGTCCATATAAATCGGTGCGTCGTGCAGTTTTTCGGTGGCGAGGGCCAGATACTCCCAGTCCTCGGCCCGGAGCGCACCGGTGCGGAACGCCTGACTGTCGATGCCCGCTTCAGCGGAGAGGATGCGGTTGGTCAGCTGCTCCTTCGTCATTTCGAGGCTGAAGATGGCCACCGGCACCTTCTGCTGCATGGCCACGCGGGTAGCGATGTTCAGCGCGAAACTGGTCTTGCCCATACCGGGGCGGGCAGCGAGGATAATGAGGTCGCCGCGGCCAAGGCCGGTGAGGACGGTGTCCAGCAGCCGGAAGCCGGTGGGGATGCCCTTATACTTGTCGGCGTCGGGGCCGCTGATCTTTTGCAGATTTGTCAGCGTCTCCACCATGCTGGAAGAAAGGGGCGTCAGGGCGCTGGAATCGCGGCCGGAGCGGATCTCATAGATGCGCTGCTCGGCGTTTTCCAGCAGCAGGTCGGCGTCGGGCTCGTCGCCCGCGTCCTGCAAAATGTCCTTTGCGACACCCATCAGCTGGCGCACCAGATACTTTTCCTGCACGATCTGCGCATACGCCTTGACGTTGGAGATGCTGGGGACCGTCTCTGCGAGGCCGGTCAGGTAGACTTTCGCCTCGTCGGCGCTGGGGAACACGCCGTCCGAGATGACGGCGTCCAGCAGGGTGACGAAGTCGATGGTCTGGTCGCTGGTAAAGAGGCGGAGCATCTCGGAGTAGATCTGAGCGTTCTGCCGGGTGTAGAACATCTCAGGCCGGATGATCTCGACGAGGTCGGTCAGGGTCTCGGGTTTCAGCAGCACCGCGCCCAGCACGCTCTGCTCTGCCTGCATATTGTAGGGCAGGTTGATGCCCACGCTCTCGAGGTTGAGTTCGTTATAATGTCGTTCGTTCGGCATGGTCGTTATCCTTCTGCTTTATTTATATAAATGCCGTAAAGCCAAAAAGCGCCCCCTGCCGAGAGGGGGCGCAGATAGCGGTCAAATCAGGCCTGCTCCACTTCTACCTGGACCTTGAAGGAAGCCACGACACCGACATGGAGGCGGACTTTACCGTTGAAGACGCCCGCGTCCTTGATGTCCTTGGTCTCCAGCTCGATCTTCTTCTTGTCGATGGGAGAACCGGCCAGCTGGGCCAGAGCCTCAGCGACTTCCTTGCTGGTGACCTTGCCGTGCAAACGGCCGGAGGCACCGCCCTTGGCCTTGATGACCACGGTCTTGCCCTCGAGCTTCGCGGCCACAGCCTGAGCGGCGGCCACGTTCTCAGCCTCGTGGAAGTCGGCAGCGGCCTCCTTGCCCCGTGCGATATTCACCGCGCTGGCGTCGGCCACAGCGGCCAGCTTGCGCGGGAACAGAAAGTTGCGGGCGTAGCCGTCGGAGACCTCGTGGATCTCGTCCTTCTTGCCGATGCCCTTGACGTCCTGCTTCAGAATCACTTTCATGATAGTATCCCTCACTTCTCACCGGGAAACCGGTGGATTTCTATGGTTAGTATACAGCAATCGGGCTGTTACGTCAACGCTTACGCCAGCTCCCTGCCCACGACGTCCAGCGCCGCCTCGATGACCTTATCCATGTCGTAGTACTTGTACTCGCCCAGACGTCCGCCGAAGATGACGCCCGTCTCGGCGTCGGCCAGCTTCTTGTACTCGGCGTAGAGCGCGCCGTTCTTCTCGTCGTTCACCGGGTAGTAGGGTTCATCGCCGGGCTTCCACTCGGCGCTGTACTCGCGGCTGATGACGGTCTTGGGCTGGGTGCCGAACTCAAAGTGCTTGTGCTCGATGATGCGGGTGTAGGGCGTCTCGGCGTCGGTGTAGTTGACGACGGCGTTGCCCTGATAGTTGTCGGTGTCCAGCGTCTCGGTCTCAAAGCGGACGCTGCGGTACTGCAATGCGCCCAGCTTGTAGCCGAAGTAGGCGTCTACCGGGCCGGTGTAGACGACCTTATCGGCCAGCTTGTCCAGCTCTGCCTTCTCGGCCAGATAGTCCACGCCCAAGCGCACTTCCATGCCGTCCAGCATCTTCTCCACCATGGCGGTATAGCCGCCGCTGGGGATGCCCTGATACAGGGCGTTGAAGTAGTTGTCGTCGTAGGTAAAACGGACGGGCAGGCGCTTGATGATGAAAGCGGGCAGCTCGGTGCAGGGGCGGCCCCACTGCTTGCCGGTGTAGCCCTTGATGAGCTTTTCGTAGATGTCGGTGCCGACCAGGCTGATGGCCTGCTCCTCGAGGTTCTTCGGCTCCGTGATGCCGGCCTCGGCGCGCTGCTGCTCGATCTTCGCCTTCGCCTCGGCGGGGGTCACGACGCCCCACATCTTGTTGAAGGTGTTCATATTAAAGGGCAGGTTGTAGATCTCGCCGTGATAGTTGGCGACAGGGCTGTTGGTGTAGCGGTTGAACTCCGCGAACTGGTTGACGTACTGCCACACAGCCTTGTTGTTGGTGTGGAAGATGTGAGCGCCGTAGCGGTGGACGTTGATGCCCTCCACCTCTTCGGTGTAGATGTTGCCTGCGATATGAGCGCGCTTGTCGATGACGAGGCAGCGCTTGCCGGCTTTCTTGGCCTCATGGGCAAATACCGCGCCGTACAGGCCAGCGCCAACGATAAGATAATCGTACTGTTTCATCACTGTTTATCCTTTTTCTTCTGTTCGGATCCCGACTCGAGGCCGCTCTTTTTCTGGGCCTCCCGGTACTGGTCGATGGCCGTCTGGATGCGGCTGCGGGCCGCCTCCGGGGTGATATGCTTGAGCTGGGCCGCTGCCATGGTCTGATGACCGCCGCCGCCCAGAGACTCCATGATGACCTGCACATTCACCGCGCCGAGGCTGCGGGCCGAGATGTTGACGCCGCCGCCCACCTGCACGGCCACGAAGCTGGCCTCCACGTTTTGGATGGTCAGCAGGTCGTTGGCCGCCTGGGCGATCGCCACCCGGGCCTCGGGGGCCACCTCGCCGCTGACGGTGATGGCGCAGCCCCGGTACATCTGGGCTTCCGATACCAGCATGGCCTTGGTGGTGTACTCCACCATGCTCACGTCAAAGAGCTGACGCACGTGCTCCGTCTCCGCGCCGTAGCGGCGGAGGGCCGCAGCGGCCTCGAAGGTGCGCACGCCGGTGTGGAGGGTGAAGTCACGGGTGTCCAGCATGATGCCGGAGAGCAGTCCCTCGGCCTCGATGCGGTTGGGCTTGTCGTCCCGGTCGCCCACATACTGCAAGAACTCCGTGACCAGCTCACTGGCCGAGGATGCATAAGGCTCGTGGCAGACGAGGTCGGCCTTCTCGATGAAGCCGACGCCCTTGCGGTGGTGGTCGATGACGGCTACCTTGCCGCATTTTTCCAGTATCTCTCGGCTCTCCACCAGACCCAGCTGGTATGTATCCACGACGATACAGAGCGTTCTCTGGGAAATGATGGGCAGAGCGCCCTTGGGGTCGATGAAGTCGTCCTCCTGCCCTGCCGCGATGAGGGCGTTGATGAGGCTGCCCGCCAGGGTGGCGTCACGGCGCACGGCGATGACTGCCGGCACATCGCAGATCTTACAGATGCGCAGCACGCCCTCGGCAGAGCCGATGGCGTCCAGGTCGCTCATCCGGTGACCCATGATGACCACATGGTCAGCCTCTTTGATGAGCTTGACCAGCTGGTCGGCCACGATGCGGCTGCGCACCTTGCTGCGCTTTTCCACGCCGTGGCTGACGCCGCCGTAGAAGGTAAAGCCGTCCGGGGTCATCTCGGCGGCCTGGTCGCCGCCGCGCCCCTGCGCCATATCCAGCGCCTGAACGGCCATGTCCTGAGCCTCCCGCAGGGTCTTGGCCCCGCGTCCGATGCCGATGGAGATGGAGAGGTTCACGCTGGGGTCGAGGGCGCGGATCTTGTCCAGCACGTCGTAGCCGCGCTTGGCAAACTGCTCCAGCTGGCGCTCTTCCACCACAGCGATGTAGCGGCCGCTGGCCACGCGGCGCAGAAAGCCCGTGCCGCGGCCTATCATATCTTCCAGCACCCGGTTGATGCCTTCCAGCAGGCGGGCGCGCTCGCTGTCCAGCATATCGCTGAACACGTCGTCGTAGCCGTCCACGAGGAAGACCAGATAGCCCGGGCGGCTGGCCTTATATTCGGCCTCCACTTTGCGGAGGGCCGTTTCCTCATTCAGGACAAGAAGGGTCATGCTCTCGGCCTCGCCGGGGACGGTGGAGCTGTGAGCGCTCCACACGCCGTCGGCCAGATTGAGCAGCTGGCCGCTGACCTTGCGTGCCTCCTGCAGGTCGAGGCCGGGCAGCACTTTCTGCACCCGGGGGACCAGAAGGGCTTCGCCCTTCATCAGACGGGTGCGGAACTCAGTGTTGTACCACAGCACCGTCTCCCCCGAAAGGAGGGCGGCGGGCTGGCTCAGCGGCTCGAGGCTGAACTGCGTCTTCGATTTTTCAAAGCTGCCGCCGCAGACCCAGCGGGCCACCCAGCTGCGCACCTGGTAGCGGAACACTCCGAACAGGGCGAACCACAGCACCGCCAGCACCACCAGCACTGGCCAGATGGCCGGGCGCTGCACCAGAAGCACCAGCACCAGCAGGGTGCAGAGCACCGCCAGCGCAGCGGTCAGCATTTCAAGAGTCCATCTTGGTTTTTGTTTCATGAAGTGTTATGCCTCCTGCGGGCAGACTCAGACCTCCATCAGGATGGGGAGGATCATGGGGCTGCGCTTGGTGCGGCGGTAGATATAGCTGCTCAGGGCCTCGCGCACCCGGGTCTTGACGCTGTTCCAGTCGCGGACGTGCTCGTCCACGCAGCGGTCAAGAGCCGTCTCCACGATGCTCTGGGCGCCGTCCATCAGGCTCTCGTTCTCCCGCACATAGACGAAGCCGCGGCTCACGAGGTCGGGGCCGGCCAGGACTTTGCCGGTCTTGCTGTCCACGGTGGCCACGATGATGACGAGGCCGTCCTCAGACAGATGCTTGCGGTCCCGCAGGACGACGTTGCCCACATCGCCTACGCCGAGGCCGTCCACCATGACAGCGCCCGCCGTCACCGGCTCGCCCAGCTTCATCTCGTCCTGGCTGAGGATGATGTTGGAGCCGTTCTCGGCAATGAGGATGTTGCTGGTGGGGATGCCGAGGCTTGCCGCCGTGATGGCGTGCTTTTTCAGCTGCTTATATTCGCCGTGGACGGGCAGGAAATACTTGGGTCTGGTCAGGGTGAGCATCAGCTTCTGCTCTTCCTGACAGGCGTGTCCGGAGACATGGACGTCGTACATGCCCTCATAGATGACTTCTGCGCCCAGCAGGAGCAGACCGTTGACGATCTTGGTCACGCTCTTCTCGTTGCCGGGGATGGGCTTGGCCGAGATGATGATGAAGTCGCCGGGGCCGACGCGCACCTGACGGTGGCTGCAGGAAGCCATGCGGCTCAGGGCGCTCAGAGGCTCGCCCTGACTGCCGGTGGTCACCAGCACCACCTGTTCCGGCGGATACTGGTTTATCTCATCGATGCTGATGAGGGTGCCTTCCGGGATGTGCATATAGCCCAGCTCCTGGGCCATGGCAGTATTGTTGACCATGCTGCGGCCGCTGAAGGCCACCTTGCGGCCATCCTCCACGGCGAGGTCGATGATCTGCTGGACGCGGTAGATGTTGGACGCGAAGGTCGCAATGATGATGCGCTTGTTCTGCGCCCGGGCAAACAGGCTGCGGACACCGGCGGCCACCTTCTGCTCGGTGGCGGTGAAGCCGGGACGCTCCGCGTTGGTGGAGTCGCTCAGCAGAGCCAGCACGCCCTTCTGGCCGTACTCAGACAGAGTAGCAAGGTCGGTGGGGCCGCAGGCCAGCGGGGTGTAGTCGATCTTGAAGTCGCCGGTCTGGATGATGGTGCCGGCCGGGCTGTCGATGGCGAAGGCCACCGCGTCCGGGATGGAGTGGTTCACATGGATGGGCTCCACGGTGAAGCAGCCCAGCTTGAGCTTCTGGCGGGGGGTGATCTCCACGAACTTGGTCTTGCCTGCAAGGCCGAACTCTTCCAGCTTATTGCGGATGAGGCCGCAGGTCAGGCGGGTGCCGTAGATGGGCAGATCGAATTTCTGCAGCAGGTAGGGGATGCTGCCGATGTGGTCCTCATGGCCGTGGGTGATGAGCAGGCCCTTGATCTTATCCTTATTCTGCACCACAAAGGTGAAATCAGGGATGACCATATCGACGCCGAACATATCATTGTCGGGGAAAACGAGGCCGCAGTCCACGATGATCATATCGCCGCAGCACTCATAGACCGTCATGTTCTTGCCTACTTCGCCGAGGCCGCCCAGCGGATAGAGAGGGAGGGGCGTTGCAGCCTCTTTGGGCTGCTGGGGGCGGCGGGGCCGGCGGGTGTAGTGGGGGCGGCGGGAAGTGCGGGGGCGCTTTTCGCCGGACGCATTGGCCGCAGCGGGAGCGTGGTTCTGTTCTTTTGTCTGTGCCATCGAAAACCTCCAAAAATTCAATCAGCAAAGCACAGGTCTGCCCCGGAAGACAGCCTGCCCTGCATTAAGGGAAGCATAAAAACGCATCTGCTTCCGTCGGATGCATCGTATAGAAATCATTTTATCAGCGTTGTTTTTATACCACACTGTCGGTTCCGCAGGAAGCCTTTTGCCCATCCAGTCCATCTGTTCGATGCGACCGCGGCGCTTCGGCAGGAACGCTGTGAGCGCACCCACGGCGCGCCCCTATACGCATTTCGTTGCAACAAGTATAGTATTTCTCGCCTCTTTTGTCAATTCCAAGCTTGGGCCGGGTGGTGGTAAATTATGCCCTTCCCCTTGACAGACGGGCCAAAATGGCTCTAAATAATAGGTACTACAAACATGATGCAGGAGAGACGCATGAAACAAGTCGAAGTTTACACCGACGGCGCGTGCAGCGGCAACCCCGGTCCCGGCGGCTGGGGCGCGGTGCTGCGCTACCGCTTTAACGGCAAGGTCTACGAAAAGGAGCTCAGCGGCGGCGACGCCTCTACCACCAACAACCGGATGGAGCTGACGGCCTTCATCGAGGCGCTGCGCCAACTCAAGGAGCCCTGCGAGGTGCGGCTGTGCTCCGACAGCCAGTACGTCATCAACGGGCTGGAAAAAGGCTGGGCCAGAGGCTGGAAGCGCCGGGGCTGGAAAAAGTCCGACGGCTCCCCTGCCCTGAACCCCGACCTCTGGGAGCAGGCCCTGGAGCAGGAAGCCCGCCACAAGCTCACCTACGTCTGGGTCAAAGGCCACGCAGGCCACCCGGAGAACGAACGCTGCGACCAGCTTGCGGTCGCCCAGAGCCAGGCATATGGCGGGAGACAGGGACGATGAACGATGCTTTTCTGCCCGGGAACGGGTTTGACACCTACGAAGAACAGGACCGGGTCCTGATGGGTCTGAGCGGCAGTGTGCGCAGCGGCGTGGCCGTCCGCATCCTGCAGCAGCAGGGCTTTGCCGTGGCGGCAGCGGTCGTACGGCTGGCTGACACCCCCGAAGAACACGCCGCCGTGGACGCAGCCAAGGCTCTGGCAAAGAAGCTGGACGTGGAGTGCGTCACCCTCAACGCCGAGGCTCTGGCCGGACAGGATGCCGAAGCCGCCCGCTTCGCGGCCCTGCTCACTGCCGCCGACAAACTGGGCATCCAGTATATTGCCTCCGGCCGCTACGCCCGCATCGAGACAGACGCACAAGGCATGAGCCACCTGTTCGCCCCCGAGAGCGACGCACCGGACGAGAGCGGAACGCTTGCCGCCCTCCCGCCCGAGGTCCTGAGCCGCCTCATCCTGCCGCTGGGCGATTTCGCCCCGGAGGACGTGGCAGAGATGGCGGAGGATTTTAAGCTGTAAGATCTTTCGCTTCCGGTCAGCGCCTGAGAGGGCAAGCCCGTTGAAGCAAAAATCCCCCGTGCAGTTCAGCTGCGCCGGGGGGGGGGGTTGTTGTAGATTTACG
>ERZ791659.1264-NODE-1264-length-13934-cov-2.0263_pt1 | contig 13934 bp, 11 predicted proteins | sample MGYA00510053_ERZ791659 | MGnify/ENA primary metagenome ERZ791659 (study PRJEB30046, sample SAMN00715192) | human gut metagenome | study: EMG produced TPA metagenomics assembly of the A metagenome-wide association study of gut microbiota in type 2... | reverse complement strand
GTGCTATGGCAGCGGCGGCCGTCTGCTTCTTTGCCGCATATTACGGGTTCCGCCCGGCTTTAGGCAACCATGCCTTATGGCTTGCTTTTCTTATCTATCTCTCCATACGGGGAGCTATGCAGACCTTGCTCAGCCGAAAGATTATCAAAGAAAACTTCAGCTAAAGCCGTTACACATACCCGCAAAGAAATTACTTCTCCTCCAACAGCAGGAAACTGTCCAGCCTGCCAAAGAGCATCCTCGCCCAATGATTAGACAATGCATAAAACCACATCATAGGAATGAAACAGAAGAAGAAACGCTTGGCGGAGTAAGCCAGAACATTCTGGATGGAGTCCCATTTATAATCAATCTGATAAAGAACCATCACATAAAAAGCCAGAGAGATGACAACCATCGCCAGCAAAGCCAGATTATCTTTCCTCTTGAGTAAGAACCAGCCGTTTGCGAGCAATGATAGGGAGAACGCCATAACAGTCCAGCCGAAGAACTGCGTATCTTTATAATAGGCTTTCATAAACGCCCAAATAACACCGGCTTTCTCCGCATCCCAATAAGGACGGAATATGACGATGTTTTCGGCATAAAAGCCGCTCACCCACGAAAAGACCGCCCACAAAAGCGCGGGAAACAGCGCAGCGACAACAGGCAGCAAATCTTTCCAATGCCTGTTCCTGAGCACATCCGCAAAAACAACCGCCAAGGCCGCACCGATAAAGACTATCCCTTCCGAACGCGTCCATATATTTACGGCAAGCAGCAAGGAGCCGAGGTACAAATCTTTCCGTTCCCTGCACTTCAGCCATAAAGCAATATAAATAATGCCCGACGAAGCAGTGGCGGCATGAATGACATTAGTGGCCGACAACGACGAAAACGCAATCATCTCCGGAGTAATCAGCACGAAGAAAGTGGCGACAGCCGCACCCGTAGGCCCTGTCACGCGCTGCATACTGCCGTAGAAAGCTATCAACAGGGATAAATACATCAATGCCGGAACAAGCTTGGACGTTTCCGCTCCCAAAAGATAGACAAAAGCATAACTCAACTGAACCATCGGAGCATACGTCATGTAACTGCCCGCATCGTGGATGTGCGGCATATAGCTCTGCTGAAAGATGCTCAAGTTCCTGAAAGTATGTTCCTGTGCCATGACATAACCAATGGTATCAAATCCCGCCAGACTATCCCTGTCGAACGTAGGGAAATACATGCACTTGGTAAAGTTCATATACTCGAAGTACGCAATAAGCACGATAAAGAAGCACCAGACAAGGTTACAGTTCGAAGTATCGATACGGACAGCCTTCTTATAATACATTATCACCCCGTCCCTGCGCTTGTACAGAAACGACAGTAACAGAAGCAGTATCAACACTCCCCCAAGCATAACGCTGGCAGTTATCAGTTTTATTTTAAGCAGGTTGATGATGAGCATCATCATTGTTTGCAGTCCGATTCCCACCGGAAAGGCAAGACCTATCTTTTCGCTCCACGTAAACTTCACGGAGATGCAGTTGACGGCAAGAAAGCCTATTGCAATAACGAGAATTATTCCTAATACAAGCATAAGCTACTGTTTTTTCGGTTGGACAACCGGTAATACGGCGTGTTGAATCTCCGGATCGACTTGATAAGGAAGCCTGTCTTTACCTTCTCCGTTCACTATGGCTACGTGGGTTATCCTATCCGCATACCTGCTTTCTTCCAATTCACTTTCCAATATGAGCAGGCGGGGGTACAGGAAACGGGTCGCGTAAAGCTTATTGCCGATTTCCCGCTTAAACGGACTGCCTTTCTTCAGGAAAGCCTCCTGAGAGGGATAAAGAATGACCGCATTCTCCGGCGTGGCCTGCTTTATGAAAAGAAGATAATCGTAGTCAACTCCCAGCTTCATCTTCATTTTCTCTTCAAAAGTAAGCTCGGGATGTTTCTTTATCGTCGCCATATTCTCTTTCAGCAGGCTGCTGTATACCCAACGATAAGCCGGCTGTTTCGTCAATGTATATTTAACGAGGAGCAAAGCAAGAACCATGAACAGCACATTCCTTGCAAGCCACACGGCGTACACGGCAAAAGTTTTCCTTTGCTTCTCCTGTTTCCCTTCCTTAGTCGTTTTCTCAGATTGCATACCCGGTATTTACTTTTCGTTAAACCTATATTTCAGCAATATGCCGATAGCTTCCACTCCATCATGCCATTTTATCTTTTTCCCCTCTTGCCTGGAGCGCGGATAATAGCGTATCGGAACTTCCTTTATCTTATATCCCCTTCTGAGAACCTTGGCCGTCACCTCCGGGCAGACCCCGAACCTGTCGCAGACAAGCGGTATGGACTTCAGCAAGGAAGCGTCAAACATCTTGTAACAAGTAGGCTCGTCCGTTATCTTCCGGGAGAAAAGCAGGCTTGTGACAAAAGACACCAGCCGCCCGCCCCAATAAAAGGTACGATATATCGGCTTATTGTCACCGCCCAACAGCCTGGAGCCATATACAACCCTATATTCTCCCGACAGAATAGGCTCCAGCAAAACCCGGTAGTCGTCCGGGTCATATTCCACGTCGGCATCCTGTATGATTATGACGTCACCGGTGGAGCGCGCTATTCCCTGACGCACCGCATATCCCTTCCCCCGGTTTGCCGGCAGCCTGAGATACCGAATGCAGGCATCCGCATACTGCGCTTGGGCTTTCTCCACCTCCCGCTCCGTATCGTCGGCGGAGCAATCGTCAATCACCCATATCTCTTTTTCCACAGCGGCAGGAAGCTCCGCGCCTATAACCTTTTCCAAAACCCTGAAGATGGTTCCGGCCTCATTATAAGCAGGTATTATTACGGAGAGTTTCTTTACTGATTTCTTCATCTTTATCGATTAGGATATTATCCCTTCAGGCCGCGTCCCCAAAGAGCCCATAAGGTAATCGTCCGCAAAGTAATGAAATTTTGATTAGAAAGTCACGATAAGCGCCATTAATATTTATTCGCAAATAAATGCAAGCAAAAACAAATCGTTCGTGTTATCTTTGCTCGAAAAAGAACAAGATGCCCGATACCGTACCCAATCCCGAAAATACGCTGCACATCAAGAACATGGTCTGCAACCGTTGCATCATGGTGGTGAGAAACCAGCTTGAGCAATTGGGACTCCACCCCCTTTCGGTGGAACTGGGCATCGCCGTCCTGCCCGACACCGTCACCGACGAGGTATATCAGAGCGTAAAAGCCTCGCTTGAGCCTTTCGGATTCGAACTGATTGACGATAAGAAGTCCCAGACAACAGAGCGGATAAAAGACGCCATCATCGAATTAGTGCATTACAACGACAACGATTTGAAGGTCAACCTGTCCGATTATCTGGCAGCCAAACTGCATCGGGAGTACAGCGCGCTAAGCAAACTGTTCTCGGAAGTCACCGACACCACTATCGAGAAGTATCTCATCGCGCAGAAGATAGAGCGCGCCAAAGAACTGCTGGTATACGGAGAACTATCCCTGAACGAAATAGCCGACAAGCTGAACTATTCGAGCGCAGCCTACCTCAGTTCCCAATTCAAGAGCGTCACCGGGTTGACACCCAGTTATTTCAAGAAGATAAAAGCAAACAAGCGCAAACCGCTTGACGAGGTATAGGCGTAATCTTGTAAATCATATCCCGAATTTTACAATTCCCAAGCAACTTCCCTGCCGTATCTTTGTTCCATATAAAAGTTTGGAACATGAGATAAATAAGTTCCCAACCCGTGGTACCGGAAATACCAACCGTTGATACCGGCAGTTTCAAGCGTTGGTACTGAAGATTCCAACCGTTGGTATCAGGCGTACCAACCGTTGGTATTTCCGGTTTCAGCCGTTGGTACTGAAAGTTCCACACCAAGAGCTAACAATTTAGATACAACATTATGGCAAACAAAAGCATTGTTCAAGAAACTTTCCCCGTATTGGGAATGAGTTGCGCCTCATGCTCGGCAAGAGTGGAGAAGACGTTAAACCATCAGTCCGGCGTCCAAAAAGCGACCGTAAACTACGCTTCGGCAATGGCGACCGTGGAATATGACACCCGGGATTGCTCTCCCGAAGCCCTGCAACAGGCAGTGCAGAATGCCGGATACGACTTGCTGATAAAACAGGATGAGGATACGCCGGATGAGTTGGAGCAGGCGCACGACAAAAAATATCGCGCGCTGAAATTCCGTACCACATGGGCCATCGTCTTGTCCGTACCCATTATGGTTATCGGCATGTTCTTTATGGACATGCCGTACGCCAATCTCATTATGTGGCTGCTCTCCACTCCCGTCGTATTCTGGTTGGGAAGAAGTTTCTTTACCAGCGCATGGAAGCAACTGAAACATGGCACGGCCAATATGGATACGTTGGTAGCCAACAGTACCGGGATTGCTTACCTTTTCAGCCTGTTCAACATGCTGTTCCCCGGGTTTTGGCTGGAAAGGGGTATTCATCCGCACGTCTATTTCGAAGCGGCGAGTGTCATCATCGCCTTTATCCTGCTGGGACGGCTGCTGGAAGAAAAGGCAAAAGGAAACACTTCCTCCGCCATCAAGAAACTTATGGGACTGCAACCCAAGACGGTAACCGTCATTGACGGTTCCTCGTCGGAGAAGATTGTCCCGATTGGACAGATTCGTCCGGGAGACATTATTTTAGTGAAACCGGGAGAGCGGATCGCCGTAGACGGCACCGTCACGGAAGGCAGCTCTTATGTGGACGAAAGCATGTTGAGCGGTGAGCCGGTGGCGGTAGCCAAACAAAAGGACGCAAAAGTCTTTGCCGGCACTATCAATCAGAAAGGAAGTTTCCGGTTCAGCGCGGAGAAAGTAGGGACAGATACGCTGTTGGCAAAAATCATCCACATGGTGCAGGACGCGCAAGGCAGTAAAGCCCCCGTCCAGCAATTGGTAGATAAGATTGCGGGTATCTTCGTACCGGTTATTATCGGCATTGCCGTGCTCTCCTTCATCGCATGGATGTTGCTGGACGGACAGAGCGGATTCACACACGGACTGCTGGCATTGGTTACGGTACTCATCATCGCCTGCCCATGCGCCCTGGGACTTGCCACACCTACCGCCATCATGGTAGGCATCGGCAAAGGCGCGGAACGGGGCATTCTGATAAAAGACGCCGAAAGTCTGGAAACCGCCAAGAAGATTGATACGGTGGTACTGGACAAAACCGGAACTGTAACCGAAGGGAAGCCGGTAGTCGGCGATTTGATTTGGGAAACGCAGACGGCGGAGACCGGAAACATCTTTTACAGCCTGGAAAAGTTATCGGAACATCCGCTTGCCGAAGCGGTAGTCCGCCACTTACAAGATGCCCGAAGCGTAAGCATCAGTAATTTTGAAAGTATCACCGGCAGGGGCGTAAAAGGCGAGTCGAACGGAAAAGCCTATTATGCCGGCAACCGGAAACTGCTGGAAGAGAACCGGATTGCCGTCAGCCGGTCGCTAAGCGACGAAGCCGCCCGTCTGACAGCGGACACGCAGACCGTTATCTGGTTTGCCGACAGCGAAAACGCGCTTGCCATAGCCGGAATTACAGACCAAATCAAACCGACCTCCATACAGGCCGTCAGCGAATTGCAAGCCGCCGGCATCGAAGTCTGCATGCTGACGGGCGACAACGAAGCCACCGCGCGGGAGATTGCACGCAAAGCGGGTATTCTTCATTATAAAGCGGGAGTATTGCCGCAGGATAAGGCCGCCTTTATCAGTGACCTGCAGAAAAACGGCAGGAAAGTGGCAATGGTAGGCGACGGCATCAACGACAGCGCAGCCCTGGCGCAAGCGGATTTAAGCATCGCCATGGGCGGCGGCAGCGACATCGCCATGGATGTAGCCAAAATGACCATCATCTCTTCCGACCTGGCTAAGATACCGGAAGCTCTCTGTCTGTCGCGTCTCACCGTCCGGACCATCCGGCAGAATCTCTTCTGGGCATTTATATATAATATAATAGGTGTACCCATTGCGGCCGGAATACTCTATCCCATCAACGGCTTCCTGCTGAACCCGATGATAGCCGGTGCGGCCATGGCATTCAGCAGTGTCAGTGTGGTGAGCAACAGCCTGCTGCTGAAACGGAAAAGAATACATGAAGGAGAAGAAAACAAAGAAGTTGAACCGCCAACAGAAACAATCATGAAGAAAGAATTCAAAGTAGAAGGCATGATGTGCAACCATTGCCGCATGCATGTAGAGAAAGCATTGAACAGTATGGAAGGCATACACGCCACCGTAACCCTGGACCCTCCTGTAGCCACCGTAGAGTTTTCGGACGGTGAAAAGACGCTCGAAGAACTGCAGAAAGTAGTGACGAAAGAAGCCGGTGACTACACACTGAAGGCATAAGTGTAGAATTCATACGGTTTTCATACAGAAAAGAAGGAGGAAATCAAAGTAAATATCTACCTTTGCGCGCTAATTTACAGATAAAGATATGAACGCAAAAGCCAAAGGATATATTTTAGGTTCCATCGCCGCAGCCTCCTACGGCATGAATCCACTGTTTGCCCTCCCGTTGTACAAGGCCGGCATGGACCCGGACTCGGTACTTTTTTTCAGATACCTCTTCGCCATCCCGTTGCTGGGCATTATGATAAAGGCGAGAGGGCGGTCATTCAAGATACAGCGGAAAGAAACATTTCCGCTCATCATCATGGGATTGCTCGTGGCCCTCTCCTCACTGACGCTTTTTCTGAGCTATAACTACATGGCCGCCGGCATAGCGTCTACACTGCTGTTCGTCTATCCCATCATGGTGGCGCTTATTATGGCCATGGTTTTCAAAGAGAAGCTGGCACTGCAAACCATCGTCTGCATGCTGCTTGCACTGGGAGGTATCGGACTGCTCTACAAGAGCGAGGACGGCAGCACACTGAGCCTGATAGGGACACTGCTGGTTTTCGCGTCTTCCCTTTCCTATGCCATATACATCGTGGGCATCAACCAGACATCGTTGAAAAATGTGGCTACGCTTAAAGTCACCTTCTATGTCCTTCTCTTCGGCCTATCGCTTTTTGTGGCACGCCTGCTCTATTCCGGCGTACTGAACACACCGGACCAGTGGTATCTGTGGGCCAATCTGCTTGCATTGGCTGTCTTCCCCACCGCCATATCCTTCCTCTTCACTATTCCCCCCTGCACTACCGGTGCCATCCAATATATCGGCTCCACCCCGACCGCCATTCTCGGCGCATTGGAGCCCGTGACAGCCATCTTCTTCGGAATAGCCGTCTTTGGAGAAAGCCTGACAGTCAGAGAAAGCTTCGGACTGGTGATGATTATCGTAGCCGTAACGTTCGTCATCGCAGGAGGCAATATTACAAGCCAACTGGTCCGTTTCAGGAAACTGTTCCCAAGACTCCCGATAAGAAGCAAGAAAAGAAACTAATCCTATAAAACCATCACCAACCATGAAGAAAAGTCTCTACCTGCTTTTACTGCTGTTGTTTCCTATCGGGCTGCAGGCTCAGTCCGAGGTTATAGTACTCCACCCGGATGAAGGCAAAGCCGAAGTGAACGAAGCCGAATACACCAGAATTTTCCTGGCAGGCACCATCGACATGGGCAAAAGCATAGACTGGCAAAAGGCAACCTGCGACTGGTTCCGCGCACGCCCCCAAGGTAAATACATCCTATACAATCCCCGAAGGGACAAGGGACTCAGCGGCGAAATGTCCGACTTTGAACATCAAGTGAACTGGGAACTGGAACATCTGGAAAAAGCCGACCTGATAATCATGAATATCCTGGCAAGCAGCAAGTCCCCCATCACCCTGCTGGAGATGGGGCTGCACATGCGTTCGGGCAAATTGCACGTTATCTGTGAACCCGGTTTCTACCGCTACGACAATGTGCGGATTACTTGCAACCGCTATGGCGTTCCGTTATATCACAGCATGGACGAGTTCCTAAAGACTGTGCGTTAGGCAACTATCCTACCACATTCTGCTGCACTTTTCAGTTTAATTCTTTATCTTTGCTGCAAAGCAATATAACAAAACTATATATTATGGCAACCTATAAAAGAATCTTATTGAAACTCAGCGGCGAGAGCCTGATGGGTGAAAAGCAATACGGCATCGACGAGAAACGCCTTGCCGAGTACGCAGCTCAAATCAAAGAAATCCACGAATTGGGAGTACAAATAGGCATCGTGATAGGCGGTGGAAACATTTTCCGCGGATTGAGCGGTGCCAACAAAGGGTTCGACCGTGTGAAAGGCGACCAGATGGGAATGCTGGCAACCGTCATCAACAGCCTTGCACTCAGTTCGGCTCTGGTAGCTGCCGGCGTGAAGGTCCGCGTGCTGACTGCCGTACGTATGGAACCCATCGGTGAATTCTACAATAAATGGCGTGCCATCGAATGTATGGAAGCAGGCGAAGTAGTCATCATGTCCGCCGGTACAGGCAATCCGTTCTTCACTACCGATACCGGTTCCAGTCTGCGCGGCATCGAGATTGAGGCGGATGTCATGCTGAAAGGTACCCGTGGGGACGGCATCTACACCGCCGACCCGGAGAAGGACCCGACAGCCACGAAGTTCCACGACATCACCTACGACGAAGTGCTGAAGCGCGGTCTGAAAGTGATGGACCTCACTGCCACCTGCATGTGCAAAGAGAATAACCTGCCCATCATCGTTTTTGACATGGACACAGTGGGTAATCTGAAAAAAGTGATGCAAGGAGAAGAAATCGGTACACTGGTGCACAATTGAATGGAAAATGGAGAATAAAAAATGAATGTTATTTAATTCTTAATTCTCAATTTTCAATTTAATAATTATATTTGCAAAGTTTCAAATCAAAGCTATTTCAAAACGAAAATAATATGAGAGACGTAAAAGACATCTTAGACGAAGCGCAAGAAAGTATGGACATGGCCATCATGTATCTGGACGAGGCACTGGCTCATATCCGCGCCGGAAAAGCCGATATCCGTTTGCTGGACGGTATCCGTGTGGATTCTTATGGAAGTATGGTTCCTATCAACAATGTGGCAGCCGTAACCACTCCGGACGCACGCAGCATTGCCATCAAGCCATGGGATAAGAGCATGTTCCGCGTCATTGAAAAGGCCATCATTGACTCCAGTCTCGGCATCATGCCCGAAAACAATGGTGAGATTATCCGTATCGGCATCCCGCCACTGACGGAAGAACGCCGTAAACAACTTGCCAAACAGTGTAAGGGAGAAGGAGAAACTGCCAAGGTAAGTGTACGTAATGCACGCCGTGATGCCATCGACGCCTTGAAGAAATCCGTAAAGGACGGACTGGCCGAAGACGCCCAGAAAGGCGGTGAAGAAAAGCTGCAGAAGATTCACGACAAGTTCATCAAGCAGATTGATGACATGCTGGCTGCAAAGGATAAAGAAATCATGACCGTTTAATTAAGTTGAAAACGGAAAATGGAAAGTTGAAAATAAACCGATATACCAAGTATAGAAGCCTTTTCAACCTTCCATTTTCAACTTTCAACTTTCAACTTTCAATTATTTTGAGGGGACTCGTTATAAAAAACACCGGAAGTTGGTACTTGGTACGGACTGACGACGGAAGGGAGATTGAATGTAAAATCAAAGGGAACTTCCGGCTGAAAGGCATACGAAGCACTAATCCCGTGGCTGTAGGCGATTATGTGAACATCATACTGAACCAAGAAGGTACGGCCTTTATCAGCGAGATAGAGGACCGGAAGAATTACATTATCCGCCGTGCCTCCAACCTTTCCAAGCAATCGCACATTCTTGCCGCCAACCTCGACCAGTGCATGCTCATAGTGACGGTGAACTATCCCGAAACCTCCACTACCTTTATAGACCGATTTCTCGCCTCTGCCGAGGCATACCGTGTTCCCGTCAAGATTATATTCAACAAAGTGGATGCCTACAATGAAGAGGAACTGCACTATCTGGACAGTCTCATCAACCTTTACACCACCATCGGCTATCCTTGTTTCAAGGTTTCTGCCAGAAAAGGGGAAGGCATCGACACTATCGAGAAAGAACTCAAAGGACGCATAACCCTCTTTTCCGGACATTCCGGAGTAGGGAAATCGACACTCATCAAGGCAATACTGCCCAACATAGAGATTAAAACCGGAGAGATATCCACCTATCATAATAAAGGTATGCACACCACTACCTTCTCAGAAATGTTCCCGGTTCCGGGCAACGGATATATCATTGACACTCCGGGCATCAAAGGTTTCGGAACATTCGATATGGAAGAAGAAGAGATAGGCCACTACTTCCCGGAAATATTCAAGGTATCTGCCGACTGCCGTTACGGCAACTGTACCCACCGCCACGAACCCGGATGCGCTGTACGCGAGGCTGTCGAGAAGCACTATATCAGCGAATCCCGTTACGCTTCTTATCTGAACATGCTGAAGGACAAGGAGGAGGGAAAATACCGGGCTGCTTACTGATTTGTCATTTTATCACCTTTCCAATCCATATTCTTACACTTTTTAACTCTTTATCTTTTAAACTATTCTCTTTTCCCGTAGTCTAATCTAAGGCTGATTTTATTACTACTAATACTACAACATGAATAAGAGAGTTAAATGGGGCATCATTATCGTGATTGGTGCCGGACTGATTGGAGGAGGAATCTACTCCCAATTACCTAAAGAGAATGAAGAATTAGCCGCTGCAGACAAGGTGATGACCGGTCAACGTAGCGGTAAGAAAATTCTAAACGTAAACGCAAAAATAATCAAACCGCAACTGCTGAAGGATGAAATACAAATCAGCGGCAGCCTGCTGCCGGATGAGGAAGTGGACCTTTCTTTCGAGACATCCGGCAAAATCATAGAGATAAATTTTGAAGAAGGCAGCTTCGTCAAGAAAGGACAATTACTTGCCAAAGTTAATGACCGGCCGCTGCAAGCACAATTGCAACGCCTCGTCTCCCAATTAAAGTTGGCAGAAGACCGCGTGTTTCGCCAGAACGCCCTGCTGGAAAGGGATGCGGTCAGTAAAGAAGCCTACGAACAAGTAAAGACCGAGCTGGCCACCCTGAATGCCGACATTGACCTGATAGAATCGAACATCGCACAAACTGAGCTGCGTGCTCCTTTCGACGGTGTCATCGGTCTGCGCCAAGTCAGTGTGGGTACTTACGCTTCCCCTACAACCATTGTAGCCAAACTCACCAAGATTTCGCCGTTGAAGGTGGAATTTGCCGTACCCGAGCGGTATGCCAATGACGTAAAGACCGGCGCCGGACTGGACTTCACTCTCGAAGGAAAGCTAAATACCTTCCACGCCACGGTTTATGCACGCGAATCAAAGATAGACCCTACTACCCATACCCTGACAATCCGTGCACTTTATCCCAATGCCAACGGAGCTGTGCTTCCGGGCCGCTATGCCAGCATCAAGCTGAACAAGGATGAAATTCAGGACGCCCTTGCCGTACCGTCCGAAGCCATTGTGCCGGAAATGGGAAAAGACAAGATATTCCTCTATAAGTCGGGAAAAGCCCAGCCGGTAGAGATTACTACGGGAATCCGTACGGAAGCGGAAGTACAAGTATTGCAAGGCTTGCAGGCAGGAGATACCATCATCACCTCGGGAACCCTGCAACTCCGTACCGGACTACCGGTAACACTGGACAATATCAATTGACAACTGTCAATTATCAACCGTTAATTATCAATTGTAAAGAATGAATATATCCGAATTAAGTATACGGCGACCGGTACTCTCGACAGTACTTACCCTGATAATCCTGCTGTTTGGCTTCATCGGCTACAATTATCTGGGTGTACGCGAGTACCCGTCTGTAGACAATCCCATCATATCAGTATCCTGCTCCTATCCGGGTGCCAACGCCGATGTCATCGAGAACCAGATAACGGAGCCTCTGGAGCAGAACATCAACGGTATTCCCGGCATACGCTCCCTCTCCAGTGTCAGCCAGCAAGGCTCATCACGCATTACAGTAGAGTTTGAGCTTTCCGTTGACCTGGAAACCGCCGCCAACGACGTACGTGATAAAGTGTCGCGTGCACAGCGCTATCTGCCTCGTGACTGTGACCCGCCTACCGTATCAAAAGCCGATGCGGACGCCACCCCTATCCTGATGGTTGCCCTCCAAAGTGACAAACGTTCCCTACTGGAGCTCAGTGAAATAGCCGACCTGACTGTCAAGGAGCAGCTTCAGACTATTTCAGATGTAAGTAGTGTAAGTATCTGGGGAGAAAAGCGCTATTCCATGCGGCTTTGGCTGGACCCCATCAAGATGTCCGGCTATGGAATCACTCCCCTGGATGTAAAGAATGCGGTGGATAACGAAAACGTAGAGCTCCCTTCCGGAAGTATCGAAGGAAACACTACCGAGCTCACCATCCGTACGTTGGGTCTGATGCATACAGCCGAAGAGTTCAACAATCTTATCCTGAAGGAAGACGGTAACCGTATTGTCCGCTTCAGCGACATTGGACGTGCCGAACTGGGACCAGCCGACATCAAAAGTTATATGAAGATGAACGGTGTGCCCATGGTAGGTGTCGTAGTAATTCCACAGCCGGGTGCCAACCACATTGAAATAGCCAACGCCGTATATGACCGCATGGAGAAGATGAAGAAAGACCTTCCCGAAGATGTTCATTACAACTACGGTTTTGACAATACCAAGTTTATCCGCGCTTCTATCGACGAGGTGAAGCAGACGGTGTATGAGGCCTTTGTACTGGTTATCATCATCATTTTCCTCTTCTTGCGCGATTGGCGTGTGACGCTTGTGCCATGTATTGTAATCCCCGTTTCGCTGATTGGAGCTTTCTTCGTCATGTATCTGGCCGGTTTCTCCATCAATGTGCTCTCCATGCTTGCCGTGGTGCTTGCCGTGGGCTTGGTGGTGGACGACGCCATCGTGATGACGGAGAACATTTATGTCCGCATCGAGAAAGGGATGCCACCGAAAGAAGCCGGCATAGAAGGAGCCAAGGAGATTTTCTTTGCCGTCATCTCCACTACCATTACGCTGGTGGCGGTATTCTTCCCTATTGTATTCATGGACGGTACGACAGGACGACTGTTCCGCGAATTCAGTATCGTGGTCTCCGGTTCGGTGATTATCTCCTCCTTCGCCGCATTGACTTTTACGCCGATGCTTGCCACCAAACTTTTAATCAAAAGGGAACAGCAGAGCTGGTTCTATCGCAAGACCGAACCTTTCTTCGAAGGGATGAACCGGGTATACAGCCAGTCACTGGCCGCCTTCCTGAAACGGCGCTGGATTGCCCTGCCCTTCACCATCGTCACCATCCTGCTTATCGGAGTCCTTTGGAATACTATCCCGGCTGAAATGGCGCCATTGGAGGACCGTTCGCAAATCAGTATCAATACAATGGGTGCCGAAGGAGTGACTTACGAATATATCCGCGACTATACCGAAGACATCAATCATCTGGTGGACTCCATTATCCCGGATGCAGAAGCGGTAACAGCGCGTGTGTCCAGTGGTAGCGGTAACGTACGTATCACACTGAAAGACATGAAAGACCGTGACTATACCCAGATGGAAGTTGCCGAAAAGTTGTCGAAGGCAGTGCAGAAAAAGACCATGGCACGCTCTTTCGTACAGCAGTCCTCCTCATTCGGAGGACGGCGCGGCGGTATGCCCGTGCAGTATGTATTGCAGGCAACTAATATCGAGAAATTGCAGGAGGTGCTCCCCAAGTTCATGACGAAGGTCTACGAAAATCCGGTATTCCAGATGGCAGACGTAAACCTGAAGTTCAGCAAGCCTGAAGCGCGCATCAACATCAACCGTGACAAGGCGAGTATCATGGGCGTAAGCACCAAGAACATTGCCCAAACTCTGCAATACGGCTTGAGCGGACAGCGTATGGGCTACTTCTACATGAACGGAAAGCAATACGAGATATTGGG
>ERZ791659.1254-NODE-1254-length-14048-cov-4.39777_pt1 | contig 14048 bp, 9 predicted proteins | sample MGYA00510053_ERZ791659 | MGnify/ENA primary metagenome ERZ791659 (study PRJEB30046, sample SAMN00715192) | human gut metagenome | study: EMG produced TPA metagenomics assembly of the A metagenome-wide association study of gut microbiota in type 2... | reverse complement strand
ATATTTAAGGTTAACAAAGGTTGGAGTACAGCGGTACTCCTTTTTTTATGCCCATATACTTGGTATGCACAAAATCGGCCGATACTCAAAGTACCTGATAGGAAGATTTCGGCCAGTTCTGCCTGATGTAATCAACTTTACTATCTTCCGTCACCAGATAATCAATGTCTCCTAAAGAAGCAACGCTATAAGCTTCAGCCGTATTCAACTTATGGCTGTCTGCCAGTATAATCCTTTTTTGCGCACGTTCCATCATGAGGCGTTTCATCATAGCCTCTTCCCTATCCGGTCCGGTAAGTCCTTGATGGGGATGTACATTACTGATACCCAGCACCAACCAATCCGGCCGTATAGTCTGTAATGCTTGGAAAACAGAAACTCCGACTGTCACTTGAGAAGAAGGAAATACTTTTCCGCCAAGGAAAATCAATTCCAGATTAGGATGATGCATCAAGACATTTACAATAGGAAAACTATTGGTATAAATGCTTAATTCCGCATCTACAGGAATCTGTCGGGCTACTTCCAGATTGGATGTACCACCATCCATCAACACAATATCTCCGGGACTGAACAATGGAATCACCTTGGTTGCCATCTGCTGCTTTCCTGCTATCCCCGTATTCAGCCTATCGGTAAATTCTACCGGAATACCTGACCGGGCAATGGCACCTCCATGTACTTTAGTCAATAAACCAAGCTCATCCAATTCTGCCAGATCTCGCCGTAAAGTATCATCTGACACTCCCAGTTCTGAACTTAATGCGGTAATGTAAATCCGATAATTCTGATTAATACGGTTTAAAATGTACTGATGTCTTTCTTCTTTAAGCATATCTCCATGTGTTTAAACATTGCATATTACCGCAAATATACTTATATTTAAGCATGAAAACAATAAATACTGAACGATTATTTGAAATTATGCGGAGTTTTGCAATTTATAAAATAGATAATATATAAAAACCGCAAGTACAAGAAAACCCCGCATAGTAGTAAAATAAGTAATAGCTCGCTTTTTATAAGAAAAACGAATGTTTAATTATTAATAAAACTTAAAAGTATGAGACAACAGATCTTGGTAGACATGGATGGAGTATTGGCAGATGTATATGCCCAGTTGATCATTTTCGAATACAGGGATTCAGGAATCAAACTGAACATTGAAAACATGTATGGAAAAACCGAACAGGAAGCTTTTCCTTCTTTCGAGAAACATGTGAGAAGTAAAGGCTTCTTCAGAACAGCTCCTCTTATTCCCGGAAGCATAGAGGGATTGAAATATCTGAATGAGAAATACAACGTGTTGATTGTATCTTCGGCCACCGAGTTTCCACAAAGTCTGAATGAAAAGGAAGAATGGCTGAGCGAGCATTTTCCATTCATCACGTGGGAACAAATGATATTTTGCGGCCGTAAGGATAGCATCAGAGGAAACATCATGATCGATGATCATCCCAAGAATCTTTCTACATTCGATGGAGAACGGTATTTATTTGCACAACCACATAATATGTGTGTGCCGGACCGTAACTATCACAGAGTATCGGGCTGGCAAGATATTATCAGGCTGTTATAGGCAGACTATCAGTATATGATAAAACACTATCAATTCATCTTATCGGAATTGCCTATCTTTGCCGCACTTATCAATATTCAGAAATCTAAAAAGAAGAAAAACATGAGCATCAGAAAACGAATGAATGTGTTGTTTGGAACGTTACTGCTGACCGGCAGTCTGTTTTCACAAAATGTATGCGTATCTACCCCTGAAACCTCCCTGGTACTCTCGGCACCTGTCGGTGGTGAGCTGAAACATGTATATTATGGAGATAAACTCTCGGAGGTAGATTTGCAGAATATAAATCTTACAGGAACTCCGGACATGCCCGCTTATCCTGTGTATGGACTTAACTGTCCCGGAGAATCCGCTTTAGCCGTAAAACATGCCGACGGCAACATGACTTTGCAGATGGAAATCGTACAGGTAAAAACGAGCAAAGAAGAAAATGCGGAAATCACTGCCATCGAACTGAAAGACAAGGTATATCCTTTCTATGTAAACGTGTATTATAAAGCCTATCAAGATGCAGATGTCATCGAGATATGGACAGAAATCCGACATCAGGAAAAGAAACCGGTTACACTCAATCAGTTTGCCTCTGCTTTCTTACCTATTCGCCGGGGCAATGTCTGGCTATCTCATCTTTACGGATCATGGGCGAACGAAGGACGTTTGTGCCAAGAGGCATTGGAACCCGGCATGAAAGTAATAAAGAATAAGGACGGGGTACGAAACTCGCACACCTCACATGCCGAAGTCATGTTCTCACTGGATGGAAAGCCACAGGAAAATGCGGGTTGTGTCATTGGCGCCGCCCTCTGTTACAGTGGTAACTACAAACTGCGCATTGATACGCACGACGATGAATATCACCGGTTCTTTGCCGGAATCAATGAGGAAAATTCAGCTTACTCATTAAAGAAAGATGAGATTTTCCGTACTCCCGAACTTGCTTTAACTTACAGTAATGAAGGATTAAGCGGAAGTAGCCGGAACTTCCATCGCTGGGCACGCCTGCACAAGCTTGCTCATGGCACTGTTTCCCGCAAGATTTTACTGAATAGCTGGGAAGGTGTCTACTTCGACGTTAACCAGGCGGGTATGGATCAGATGATGAGTGATATCGCTTCCATGGGTGGTGAACTGTTCGTGATGGATGATGGTTGGTTTGGCGACAAATATCCGCGTAAAAATGACAGTTCTTCTCTTGGAGATTGGGTAGTGGATAAGAATAAGTTACCCAATGGCATTGAAGGTCTGCTGAAAGATGCACAAAAGAACGGTGTCAAGTTCGGCATCTGGATAGAGCCGGAAATGGCCAATACAACCAGTGAATTTTATGAGAAACATCCGGACTGGGTGATTAAGGCTCCCGAACGTGACGTGGTGCAGGGACGTGGTGGTACACAAGTAGTACTGGATCTTGCCAATCCGCAGGTACAGGAATTTATCTTCAAGATTGTAGATGATCTTATGAGTAACTACCCGGAAATCGACTACATCAAATGGGATGCCAATATGTCCATCTTAAATCATGGTTCCAATTATCTGACGAAAGACAATCAAAGCCACATGTATATTGAATTCCACCGTGGCTTTGAGAAAATATGCCAGCAAATACGCGCTAAATATCCGGACCTTACCATACAGGCTTGCGCCAGCGGCGGCGGTCGTGTCAACTATGGCATCCTGCCCTACTTCGATGAGTTTTGGGTAAGTGATAATACGGATGCTCTGCAACGTATCTATATGCAATGGGGAACTTCATATTTCTTCCCTGCCATTGCCATGGCATCGCATATCAGTGCCGCTCCCAATCACCAGACTTTCCGCACCATTCCTTTAAAATATCGCATTGACGTAGCGATGAGTGGTCGCCTGGGCATGGAAATACAACCAAAGAATATGACAGAAGAAGAAAAGACACTTTGCAAGAATGCCATCGCTGAATATAAAACGATCCGTCCGGTGGTGCAACAGGGTGATATCTATCGTTTAATGTCTCCGTATGATAAATTGGGAGTAGCTTCTATGATGTATGTAACGCCCGAAAAAGATAAGTCGGTGTTCTATTGGTGGAAGACAGAACACTTTGTCAACCAGCATCTGCCACGAGTGAAAATGGCAGGACTCTCTCCCGATAAACTTTACAAAGTGCATGAGCTGAACCGGATAGATAATGATCCGCTGAGTTTTGAGGGAAAGACATTTAGTGGTGCTTATCTGATGGCGAATGGGTTGGAGATACCTTATAATCATAAGGTAGATTACCATAAGCAGAATGATTATTCAAGCAGGGTGCTTTGGCTGGAAGAGGTGAAATAGCAAAAAGTGATTAGGGTTTAGCGAATAGTGCCATTCGGTATATTATTTTTTAGACGCGGATGACGCAGATAACGCGGATTTAAAAGGCTGCGCTATAAGAAGTATAAAAAAATCCGCGTCATCTGCGTCATCCGCGTCTAAAAGATTATTTATTATTTAACTCATAACTTTATAGAAACAAATTAATTCCCCCACCAATCCCAATAATTTCACATTTTTGCGTATGTTTGTACAAAAGTTCAATCCAGCAAATCTACATGGAATTATTAGTATATAAAGCCTCAGCCGGCTCAGGAAAGACATTCACCCTTGCTGTAGAGTATATCAAGCACCTGATACTGAATCCAAGGGCCTATCGGCAAATACTGGCCGTAACTTTTACCAATAAAGCTACGGCAGAAATGAAAGAACGTATTCTGCAACAACTTTACGGTATCTGGTTAAGTGATCCGGCATCAGAGCCCTACCTGAACCGTATCCGGGAAGATTTACGACAGAAAAACTTATCTGACTCTGACATCCGTCGGGCAGCAGGAACAGCATTGCAATACATGCTGCATGATTACAGCCGTTTTCGTGTAGAAACCATCGACTCCTTCTTCCAGTCCGTAATGCGCAATCTGGCACGGGAACTGGAACTGAGTCCGAACCTGAATATAGAACTGAACAATGCCGACGTATTGAGCGATGCCGTGGACAGCCTCATTGAAAAACTGACACCTTCCTCACCTGTTCTGGCTTGGTTGCTGGATTATATCAACGAACGCATTGCCGATGACAAACGTTGGAATGTATCCGATGAGATCAAGCGATTCGGCTGGAACATCTTCGACGAAGGTTACATAGAACGCGGTGAAGGACTCCGGCAACAACTGAAAGAACCGGATATAATCAAACTGTACCGTAATGTGTTGCGGGAAATGGAGACCGAGGCTCTGGAACAAATGAAAAGCTTCTACGACCAGTTCATCGGAGAATTGGAATCACATGCACTCACCGCCGAAGACCTGAAAGGCGGAACGCGAGGCATAGGCAGTTATTTCCGTAAATTGCGTGACGGACGGCTATCAGACAAAGATGTGCTGAACGCCACTCTGAAGAATAGCTTGGATGACGCAAAGAATTGGGCCACCAAGACTTCGCCCCGAAAGAACGATATCATCCACCTGGCAGAAACAAGTCTGCTTCCTTTATTGCAGGATGCAGAAACATTCAGACCCCGCAACAACAAGACCGTAAACAGTTGCCGGTTATCACTGCAACACCTGAACAAATTGCAATTGCTTGCCCACATTGACGAAGAAGTACGGGAGCTGAACCGCGAACACAACCGTTTCCTGTTGTCAGACACCAATGCCTTGCTCCATAACCTGGTACGAGATGGAGACTCTTCATTCGTATTCGAGAAAATCGGTGCCAATATCCGGAACGTAATGATCGATGAATTCCAGGACACCAGCCGTATGCAATGGGATAACTTCAAAATCTTATTGCTTGAAGGTCTTTCACAAGGAGCCGACAGCTTGATTGTAGGTGACGTGAAACAATCCATTTACCGTTGGCGAAATGGAGACTGGGGAATATTGAATGCGCTGGGTACCAAAGAAACGCCTATTCCCTACCCTGTACGTGTAGAAACTTTAAAAACAAACCGTCGAAGCGAAACAAATATCATCCGTTTTAACAACAGTTTGTTTACGGCCGCAGTGGAGTACCTGAATATGCTCCATCTGAAAGAATTACAGGAAGATTGCCGCCCGTTGCAGCAAGCTTATGCCGACGTGGAACAGGAATCTCCACGAACCGAAGCCAAAGGATACATCAAGGCTACTTTCCTGGAACCGGACGAAGAACACGATTATACGGAACTAACCATCATCTCTTTAGGCGAAGAAGTACAGAGACTACTGGCTGCCGGTGTAAAACTAAACGATATCACCATCCTCGTTCGCAAGAATAAAAACATTCCTCCCATTGCCGATTATTTCGACAAAACAATGCATCTGCCTATTGTTTCAGACGAAGCTTTCCGACTGAATGCTTCACAAGCATTGTGCATGTTGATGGATGCTTTACGTTACCTTTCCAATCCTGATGATAAAGTAGCAAGAGCCTCATTAATTATAAATTACAAATTACAAATTACAAACGAAAACGAAAACAAAGAAGGGCGAATGGAGAAGGAAGGAGCAAATGCGCCTGAAACGAAGTGGGATGATATACTAACTTCCCGACCGGAGGATGTATTGCCCGAGGCATTTGTCAACCGCATAGAGCCTCTTCGTCTAATGCCGCTATACGAATTACTGGAAGAACTTTTCAGTCTGTTTGAGATGAACCGGATCAAAGAACAGGATGCGTATCTCTTTTCTTTTTTCGATGCCGTAACGGAGTACCTGCAAAACAACTCATCGGATCTGGATGTATTTATCCGCTATTGGGACGAAACCTTATGCAACAAAACAATCCCCAGCGGAGAAATGGATGGTATTCGTATCCTTTCCATTCACAAATCAAAAGGATTGGAATTCCATACCGTCTTAATCCCCTTCTGCGACTGGAAGTTGGAGAATGAGACCAATAATCAATTAATATGGTGTTCACCTTCCGAATCACCTTTCAGCGCGCTCGACATTGTTCCGGTCAATTATTCCTCTACCATGGCAGAATCAGTATACAGGCAAGAGTATCTTAACGAGCGTCTGCAACTTTGGGTGGATAACCTGAATCTGCTCTATGTAGCATTTACCCGTGCCGGAAAGAATCTCATCCTTTGGAGTAAAAAAGGCCAGAAAGGAACAATGTCCGAACTGCTTGCCAATGCACTGCCACACGTAGCCGCCCAGGAAGGTAATGAAAACTGGGACGAAGAAGAACCTTACGAAAGCGGAATACTCTGCCCATCGGAAGATAGCAAGCCGACGACGACCGCCAAAACCTCAGTCAACCGCCTTGCTCAAAAGCCTGACAAGCTCCCGGTACACATGGAGAGCATGAGGCATGAAATCGAATTCCGGCAATCAAACCGTTCAGCCGATTTCATTCAGGGAGTTGACGAAGATGAATCAGACAATCGCTTCATAAACCGGGGACGCTTACTGCATACTCTTTTTTCAGCCATTGAAACAGAAAATGACATCGACAATGCCATCGACCAACTTATATTCGAAGGCATCATCGGCAAACCGGAAACAGAAGATGAAATCCGGGAACTGACCCGACATGCCTTTTCCATCCCCCAAGTGCAGGATTGGTATTCGGGAGACTGGCAATTGTTCAACGAGTGCGACATCATCTGGCAAGAAAAAGGGGAACTCCGAACCCGCCGACCGGACCGCGTCATGATGCGCGACAACGAAATTGTTGTCGTGGACTTCAAATTCGGAAAACAGAATAAAAAATATAATAAGCAAGTGCAGGGATATATGCAACTGCTCACACGCATGGGATACCCGAAAGAAAACATAAAAGGATACCTGTGGTACGTAGAAGAAGATTTAATAGAAAAAGTATAAAGAATCATGGTACGAGGAAAGCAAACTTGCAAAATCTTAAAAGACATTCGCCGGCAAATTGCCGAAGCAAATGATATCGAATATATCACTTCCGAATGTCAATACAAAGGGGATTGTACGGGTACATGTCCCAAATGCGAGGCAGAAGTGCAGTATCTGGAGCAACAACTGGCACGTAAACACATGGCAGGAAAAGCGATTACCATACTTGGAGTATCCGCAGGATTGGCAACAATGATGCCACAACCTGCCTGTGCGGAGCCGATCCATTCCGAAGCTCCGCATGGTTATTATATAGTAACTCCGGAAATACAGGAGAAACCGGTAATAAGAGTCCTCCCGCCGGACTCTCTCGTACAGGAGGTTATTCCGCAAGATACTACCATATATGGCACAAATCAGTACGATGCACCGGATACAATGCCCGAATTTCCCGGGGGCATGATCGAACTGATGAAATTCATAAGCAAAAAATTAGATCTGAAACTACCCGTTTATCAAGGTAACGGAACCCAAGGACGAACCACAGTCAGATTTGTCATCGAAAAGGATGGGAGTATCACAAATGCCAGAATCCTCAGAGGCGTTGATCCGTATTTAGATAAAGAAGCTCTGCGCGTAGTCAGAGAATTCCCTAAATGGAAACCCGGTACGGTAGCGGGACAACCTGTACGTGTGGAATATACTGTCCCGGTCATGTTTCGATTGCAGTAGATATAAGGCAATTATAAATCAGAATAATCATGGTACGAGGAAAGCAAACATGCAAGATATTAAAAGACATTCGCCGGCAAATTGCCGAAGCAAATGATATCGAATATATCACTTCCGAATGTCAATACAAAGGAGATTGTACAGGCACATGTCCCAAATGTGAATCAGAAGTACGATATCTGGAACATCAACTGGAACGACGGCGCATGGCGGGAAAAGCGATCACCCTATTAGGATTGTCCGCAGGGATTATCGCAATGAATGCCTGCGCCAACTCACCAGGCCAGTCAGCAAAGAACACCTCAAAGATCAAACTTGAGTGTCAGAGCGTGCCGACGGATAAGGACTCACTCTTTTTAATCAAAGGTACAGTTACAGACAGTCTGACTCAAAAACCAATTGTCGGGGCCAATGTCTCTGAAAAAAAAACTACAAATGGTACTCTAACAGATGCGAATGGTGAGTTTACACTAAAAGTTTCCGGTAAATATCCGCTAATCATCCAATACGTTGGAATGGAAACACAGGAAATTGAAATAAATAAGAAGGGAGCAACTTACATTCCGGTTGCACTGCGTGAAAGTAATATGACAATGGGAGAATGTCCGACGGAAACAATAGAATCCGGAGAGATACTGGAAGGAGATGTTGATTACGAAACAATAGAAACAACACCACCGGAATTTCCCAGAGGCACACAAGCTTTAGATACAGAGTAACCGTACCCATAATATTCAGTGCAGAATAGTTATCAAAAACAAAAGATTAAGATGCAAACTTTTCTTCAATTAGTTGCCCAAGACTTATACAAAAAAATAGGAAACGATCTTTCACGGGTCGCCATTGTTTTTCCGAACAAACGTGCCAGTCTTTTCTTCAACGAGCATTTGGCGGCACAAAGTGACCGCCCTTTATGGTCTCCCGCTTACGTCAGCATCAGTGAACTGTTCCGACAGCTTTCTCCATGGAAGTTGGGTGACCCCATCCGCTTGGTTTGTGAGCTCTATAAAGTATTTCGTGAAGAAACCCATAGTGAAGAAACACTTGATGATTTCTATTTCTGGGGAGAACTTCTTATCAGCGATTTCGATGATGTCGATAAAAATCTTGTTGATGCCGACCGTCTATTCTCTAATCTGCAGGACCTGAAAAATATCATGGATGATTACGACTTCCTTGACTCCGAACAGGAAGAAGCCATCCGTCAGTTCTTTCAAAACTTCTCCATCGAGCGACGCACGCAACTGAAAGAGAAGTTCATCTCCTTGTGGGATAAATTAGGCGATATTTATCACGGCTACCGCGACAATCTCGCAGAACTCGGCATTGCTTATGAGGGTATGATGTATCGCTACGTCATGGAAGAACTGCAACCGGAAAAGCTGAAATATGACCGGTATGTTTTCGTTGGTTTCAATGTATTGAATAAAGTGGAAACCCGTTTTTTTGAGCGTCTGCGTGATGCCGGCAGAGCATTGTTCTATTGGGATTATGACTTGTTTTACACCCGTCTGCCTCGTGAAAAGACTCCGCCTTACACACATGAAGCCGGTGAATTCATTCTCCGCAACCTGAAAATCTTCCCCAACGAACTACCCGAAACCGCATTCGATGTATTAAGACATCCTAAAAATGTACGTTTCATCTCCGCCCCTACCGAAAATGCACAGGCACGCTATTTGCCGGAATGGGTACACTCCGTAATGAAAAATGATCCATCAGGTACACCAACCCAGGAAAAAGAGAATGCTGTGGTACTTTGTAATGAATCTCTTTTATTACCCGTACTCCACTCCATACCATCAGAAGTAAAGAATGTCAATATCACGATGGGATTTCCGCTGGCACAGACCCCTGTATACAGTTTCATCAGCGCACTCATAGAACTGCAAACCAATGGCTATCGCAGAGATACAGGACGTTATTCATACGAAGCCGTCCAGGCTGTATTGAAACATCCCTATACACGCCAATTGTCCCCCTCCGCAGAAAAACTGGAGAAACAGCTGACGAAAGACAATCGCTTCTACCCTCTGCCTTCCGAATTAAAGCAAGATGAGTTTCTGGAACAGGTATTCACTCCGCAGACCGGCATTTCAGCCCTCTGCCAATACCTGACGGATACACTTCGCGAAGTCTCCATCCTCTACCGGCAAGAACAGGAAACAGATGATATTTTCAATCAGCTTTACCGGGAGTCCTTATTCAAGAGCTATACCCTCATCAACCGTCTGCTCAGTCTTATTGACAGTGGCGAACTTAATCTGCAAACTGACACTTTGAAACGTCTTCTTTGCCGCTTGCTTGCAACCTCAAATATTCCGTTCCACGGTGAACCAGCCATCGGTATGCAAGTAATGGGAGTGCTGGAAACACGTAACCTCGATTTCCGAAACCTCATCATGCTCTCCCTCAACGAAGGTCAGTTGCCCAAAGCCGGTGGAGAATCATCCTTCATCCCTTACAATCTGCGAAAAGCTTTCGGCATGACCACCATCGAACATAAGAATGCGGTCTATGCATACTACTTTTACCGACTGATACAACGCGCTGAAAATATCACCTTATTATATAATACATCTTCTGATGGACTGAACCGTGGAGAAATGTCCCGTTTCATGCTGCAATTTCTTGTTGAATCACCGCACGATATTTCACGTGAATACCTGGAAGCCGGACAGTCTCCTCAAAGCGGCAGAGAAATCCGTATAGAGAAAACACCGGAAATCATTGCGAGAATGTATGAGAAATACAATCTCGTCCGCCATCCCAAAGCACTGTTCTCTCCTTCCGCACTCAATGCTTATCTGGATTGCCGTTTGAAATTCTACTATCGTTATGTGGCCGGATTAAAAGCTCCCGATGAAGTGAGTGCTGAAATAGACTCTGCACTGTTCGGTACTATCTTCCACCGTTCAGCCGAATTGGCATATAAGGATCTGACTGCAAATGGAAAAGAAATACGAAAAGAAGACCTGGAGCAACTGTTACGCAATGACGTGAAGCTACAGAATTATGTAGATACAGCTTTCAAAGAAGAGTTCTTCCACGTTCTCCCCACAGAAAGGCCTGAATATAATGGTACGCAACTTATCAATGCCAAAGTGATTGCATCCTATCTCCGCCAATTGTTGCGCAACGACCTGCAATATGCTCCTTTCGCCATGGAAGGTATGGAAGAACCTGTAAACGAGATCATGGAAATAGAAACTCCGCAAGGAAAACTGGCACTGAATATCGGTGGTACCATCGACCGTATGGACAGTAAGGGCGATACCTTGCGTATTGTAGACTATAAAACCGGTGGCAACCCCAAAACTCCCGAGAATATAGAGCAACTGTTTACTCCTGCCGACGGACGTCCGAATTATATTTTCCAGACTTTCCTGTACGCTTCCATTATGTGCCGCAAACAATCGTTGAAGGTTGCCCCTTCCTTGCTCTACATTCACCGTGCAGCATCAGAAACTTATTCTCCTGTAATTGAAATGGGGGAAGCCCGCCAACCAAAAATACCGGTCAACAACTTCGCTTTTTATGAAGATGAGTTTCGCGAACGCCTGCAAAACCTATTACAAGAAATATACAATCCGGAAGAACCCTTCACACAAACTGAAGATAAAAGGAAATGTGAATTCTGTGATTTCAGAGACCTGTGCAGGCGCTAATAAGAAAACAGACCGTCCGTTCACCTGGAACAGACGGTCTGTTTTGTTTTTCTTTATTGTATCATTTATTTTTTCAACGGAACTGAAAAACTGAATATAGAACCTTCACCCTTCTTCGAAGTAAACCACAACTTACCACCATTCTTCACCACAAAGTCCTGGCACAACAACAATCCCAAGCCGGAACCTTCTTCGTTGTTAGTACCGAATGTACTGAAGTGAGTATCTGTATGCAGCAATTTCTTTTGTCCTTCTTCATCAATACCGCAACCGTGGTCTTGCACGCTGACTACTGCCATGCCATCCTTCGCTTCCAACTTCACCAGCACCTCAGAATTCTCATTACTGAACTTAATAGCATTGCTTATCAGATTGCGTACTACGGTCTTCAGCATATCGATGTCGGCAGATACAGCTAACTTCTCCGGTTTCTCTTCACGGATTGTAATCTTCTTCATGCCGGCTACCATATTGAAAATGTCGATCACTCCATCTACAACCTCCACTACATCAATGTCCTGATATACTACATTCAACTTACCAATCTGGCTCTTGGTCCACTTCAGCAAGTTATCCAGCAAAGAGAACACATCTTCTGTCGTCTGGTTTGCCATTGTCAGCAGTTCATACATCTCATCACCGATTTTCTCGGACGGCAGATTCAATATCAACATATTCAGCACCATCTTGATAGAGCCCATAGGAGAACGTAAATCATGAGCAATCACCGAATAAAGTTTGTCACGTCCGGCAATGGTACGTTGCAGTTCTTCGGTCTTATTCAAAATAATACGTTTGGCAGCTACCAACGAAATCTGGTGGGTTACACGGATAATCAGCTCTTCCTTGTTAAAAGGTTTGGAGATAAAGTCGTTTGCTCCCACCTGGAAACCTTTTACAATATCCGTCGTGCTGTTTAGTGCAGTCAGGAAGATGATAGGAATATCTGCGGTTTTGGGATTTGCTTTCAAATGTTGTGCCACCTCAAAACCACTCATATCCGGCATCATCACGTCCAGCAACACCAAATCCGGGTTTTCCTTATCTACCTGCTCTAATGCTTGCCGACCGTTACTTGCCGTAGCGATTGCAAATTTTTCATTTGTCAAGAGTACCTTCAACAATAATACGTTGGACATCACATCGTCGACGATGAGAATTTTGTACTCAGAAGGATTAATTTCCATATTCATCTTATACAATATTGTTTTCCCGTTTATCTATATAATCTATTTACGATATTCCTTAAAATATTCCACAATCCGCTTCAAACCGTCTTCCAGTTCAATGGTAGGCTTCCAGTTCAGCTTCTCTTTTGCCAGCGTGATATCCGGCTGACGCTGTTTTGGATCATCATGTGGAAGTGGCTTGAATACCAACTTCGACTTCGACCCTGTCAAGTGGATTACTTTTTCCGCTAACTCGAGGATGGAAAATTCATTCGGGTTTCCAAGGTTCACCGGACCAATAAATTCATCCTCTGTACTCATCATTCTCACCATTCCCTCTACGAGGTCATCAATATATTGAAAGCTTCGCGTCTGATCTCCTGTTCCATAGATAGTTATATCATGATCCTGTAATGCCTGAACCACAAAATTGGAAACCACTCTTCCATCATTCGGCAACATTCGTGGACCATACGTGTTAAAGATACGAATAATTTTAATACGAATCTTGTTTTGCCGATGATAATCCATAAACAAAGTTTCAGCACACCGTTTCCCTTCATCATAACAAGACCGGATACCTATTGGATTTACATTTCCCCAATAACTTTCCACCTGGGGATGCACTACCGGATCACCATATATTTCGCTGGTAGAAGCTTGTAGAATCTTGGCATTCGTCTTCTTTGCCAATCCCAGCATATTAATGGCTCCCAATACAGAAGTCTTTATCGTTTTGATCGCATCATATTGGTAATGTATCGGTGATGCCGGACAAGCTAAATTGTATATTTCATCAAGAGTTTCGGTATGATAGGGAAATTCCACATCGTGATGCACAAACTCAAAAAGAGGATTGCTTTTCAGATGCTCGATATTTGCTTCCGCGCCGGTAAATAGATTGTCAAGACATATCACATGATGTCCTTCATTTATCAACCGTGTGCATAAGTGCGACCCTATAAAACCAGCACCACCGCTAACCAATATATTTTTCATGTAAGTTTTTTATAATGTCCGAAGGCTTATGAAACCTGTTCGTTTGTTTATGATGGCAAAAGTAGGAGATTTGGTTAACTTATGCAAGTTTGGA
>ERZ791659.1239-NODE-1239-length-14182-cov-3.93573_pt1 | contig 14182 bp, 7 predicted proteins | sample MGYA00510053_ERZ791659 | MGnify/ENA primary metagenome ERZ791659 (study PRJEB30046, sample SAMN00715192) | human gut metagenome | study: EMG produced TPA metagenomics assembly of the A metagenome-wide association study of gut microbiota in type 2... | reverse complement strand
CTCTCCCTCGCGGTCCTCATCGGATGCGAGCCATACGGTTTCCGCCTCTTTCGCTTCTGCTTTCAGTGTGCTGACCAAAGCCTTTTTGTCTGCCGGGATTTCGTAGTTGGGTTTAAAATTCTTCTCTACGTCGATGCTGAAGTCTTTCTTCTTCAGGTCGCGTATGTGTCCGTAACTTGAAAGGACTTTGAAATCTTTCCCAAGAAACTTTTCAATCGTTTTTGCTTTTGCCGGAGACTCGACAATGACAAGGTTTTTCTGCATAATTCTTTCTTTTATAATGGCTTGTACCACAATATTCGGGGACAAAAGTAGAAAAAAAGATTCTCCCTACCTTATATTATAAGGAGAATTTAATAAAATCTTAAGATTTACATATGTAAAAGCTAAGATTAACATTGGTAAATCTTAAGATTTGGTTTTGGGAAAAATAGGTTGTCCGTGTTTGCTTACTCCATGATGGTTGAAGGGGCTTCTTTCGCTTTCTTGAGAAATTCCGTCGGCAACATGCCAAATTGTTTTTGGAAACACTTGGCAAAATAGGAAGAGGAACTGAACCCGACGAGGAATCCTATTTCAGTAACTCTGTATTCGCCCTCTACCATCATCCGGCAAGCTTTCTTCAATCGGGTGATTTTGATAAAGTCATTGGGAGTCATCCCGATAATCCCTTTGATTTTAGTGAATACCGAGGTACGGCTCATGCCAAGTTCCTGTGCCAGCGTGTTGACAGAGAATTCCGAATCTTCAATATTGTTCAATATGATATCTGTGCACTTATTCATAAACTCTTCATCCAGTTTGTTGTGAACCGCCGAGTGCAAGTCGGACAATGGAGTGGAAGCATATGTTTTCTGTTGCTTTTCCCTCTTCTTTAGAAGATTGCGCAATTGCGCTTTCAGATGGAAAGGGGAAAACGGTTTCTCTATGTAGGCGTCGGCACCGGACTCCAGTCCTTTTATCTTGCTTTCCGTGTCCGTCTTTGCGGTAAGGAGAATGACGGGGACATGGGAGATGTTGATGTCGGTTTTGATTTTTTCGCACAGTTCGAATCCGTCCATTTCTTCCATCATCACATCACTGATAATAAGGTCTATGTTATTCTTCCCAAGAATCTGCAAAGCCTCTTCACCGCTTGATGCGGAGATGACAAAATACTCCTCGGATAATATCTTGGAGAGGAAATCAAGAATTTCCGGATTGTCGTCAACTACCATCACGGCGTACTGCTTCTTTACCGGTTCATCCGGCAGTACAGTTTCCGGTTCTCCTTCTTCCGTTTTGATTTCTGTGATAATCGTGTCTTCTACCCGTTTCATTGGTGGGGCGATACTGACGGCGGCTTGTTTGGGGAAGTGCACGGAAATGGCAGCTCCGCTTTTGCCGTCTTTTCTGTCATTAGCTTCAATATTACCATTCATCAGTTGGATGAGGGAGCGTGTCATATGCAGTCCGATGCCGATTCCCAGTTTATTCAGTTCGCTGTTGTTCTTAACCTGGTAAAATGCATCGAATATTTTAGTTTTTTCCTGGTCGGTGATGCCGATACCGTCATCTGTGACGGTAATTATTATTTCGGAATCATTTTCCGCCGCAGTGACGCTAATCGTACTTTTGACATATTTCAGGGCGTTGCTTAACAGGTTGCTGATAATCTTGGTGAATGCTTCTTCATCTGTGACCATAGTCATACTTTCGGGGATTGATGAAATATCAATGCTTATTTTCTTTTGTCTTGTAGACAACTCGAAGATACAGGCGACCTTGGCTATTGTGTCTTTCACCTGGTAAGAGTCATAAGACAGTTTGTAAGCTCCCGAATCCACTTTCCGGAAGTCCAGCAGTTGGGTGACGAGTGCGTACAGACGTTTATAGTTCTGTTCGATGATACTCAGATATTCTCCGTAGACATTGTTGATGCTCGTGGTCTTCATCAGATATTCCAGCGGGCCGATGATAAGACTCAGCGGAGTTCGTATTTCGTGGGCAATGTTGGTGAAGAAATCAATCTTCGCGTTATATAGTTCCTTTTCCTTTTCATCATTCAACCTTTTCATGCGTGCTTTCTGCCGTTTTTCCGTGCGCTTGATGTAATACCATACGGTGAGTAACAGTATAATCAGCAGGATGATTGCATAAATAAAGTAAGCCAGTTGCGATTGGAAAAATGGCGGCAGCACTTTGATTTTTAGTTGAATCTCGTTGCTGCTCCATATTTTGTCACTGTTGGTTCCTTTGATTCTTAACACATATTCGCCGGCAGGAAGGTTGGCATAAGAAAGATGATTGTTGATTCCTTTAGTGAATTGCCAACCGCTGTCCAAGCCTTCCAGCATATATTGGTAGTTGTTTTCTTTAGGGGCGATATAGCTGAGAGCCGCAAAGTCGAATCCAATCATGGACTGGTTGTATTCCAGAATGATTTCATCCGTATATCCGATAGACCGTTGGATAGGTGAGTCGGGTATATTAGCCTGTACTTCCTTTCCGAAAATGGTCATGTTGGTGAGAACAACAGGCGGATTGTATGTGTTTTCACGCAAATCTTGGGGAAAGAAATAGCAGAAGCCATCCGTTGAACCCAGGAATAACTTCCCGTCAGAAGATTCAACTCCCGAACGAGGCGTAAACTGCTCATTATAAAGTCCGTTTGATTTAGAGTAAGTTTTCAGATATTCCGTGTCGGGATTATATACAGCAAGTCCTTTATTAGTGCTAATCCATAATAAATCTCCTTTGGGGATGATAGAAGTGATGATTTTGTTGGGCAGTTCCAAATGGTCATATCGGGTGAAGTTGTCCGAATCTTCATTATATCTGCATAATCCTTGTCCGTAAGTCCCTATCCACAGCCGCTTTCTGTTGTCGATAGCTAATGTGGTAATCACATTTTTAGTGATTGAATTCGGGTTGTCCGAACGTTGATAGGCGGTGGTTTCCCCGGTCTTGATGTTGTATGAGTAAAGACCGCTGATGCTTGTTCCTATCCATATTTTTCCGTGATAGTCTTCTATGATAGCAGATATTCTGCCTGCAAAAGACCCCATCCTGGTAAAATTCTTTTGTTTGGGATTGTAGAGACAAATACCGTTGGAAGTACCTACGTAGATGCATCCGTTGCTGGCTTTATATAATATGAAAACCCGGGAGGAGGATATGGATGTTGAATCTTCCGGATTATGCAGGTAGCTTTCCACTTTTCCGGTTTTTAAATCAAATACTTCCAATCCCCGTCCGTAAGTGGCGGCATACAACTTGTCACCGTCTACCAGCAGGTCATGTATGCAATAATAAGTAGTACCTATACTTGCCGCATCCCGGAATGGGGTGACTTCCTGTGTTCTGGCGTTGAATCGGAAAATTCCGTTATCGTCAGTTCCTATCCAGTATCGGTCGTCCTTGTCTTCTTTTATTACATTCACTACCTTTCCAGCCTGTGCAGTAGCCGATAATGAACAACTATAATATTTAAAGTTGTTCTGAAAAGCCGAATAAAACTTGATGCCGTCGAAATAAGACCCCAGCCAGAGACTTTCTTCTTTATCTATATAAATAGAATAGATAAACTTATTCGCTCCGGTTCTTATCTTAAGATTCGGATTGTCGGATTGCATGATCTCCCCTTTGTCTGCCTTGAAGATTCCTATGCCGTTATCGGACGAAATGAATAACTCTCCCGGCCGGTATTCTTTAATATCGTGAATGTGGTATAGCAGGTTGTTCGGACTTTTATCCCGGTAATTGGTAAATGTTCGTGTTGCGGGATTAAACAAGTCGAGCCCGTTCTGAAAAGTTCCTATCCACAGGTTGCCGTGTGAGTTCTCAAATATTTTTTGGATAGAGTTATCCGATAAACCGTTGGGTAGATTGCCCCTTTTATAAGTGACAAACGTGTTTTGGTGTTTGTCGAAGCAACATAACCCTTCCGAATACGTGCCTATCCATATATTCTGTTTGCTGTCTTGTTGCAATGTCATCAGAATATCCTGTGAGATGCAATTTGTTTCTCCGGGAATATTCCGATAGACCCGGAGACGGATTTCATCATTAGGAGAAAACCGGTATAGCCCTTTTCCGTTTGTCGCAATCCACACTTCTCCGTCATTGTCTTCTATCATGTCGACAACATAAGTCTGTATCGTCTCCCCCGTTTCTGTTTTCGCGTTGAAGGGTCTGAACGTATCCGTCTGGGAATCATAAATGACAATGCCGCTATCCAGCCCAATCCACATTTTACCCCTGCGGTCAATAAATATTTTCTTGACGCTGTTACTTGTCGTAGCGTTGATATATTCTGATAAATAGTAATTCTTGAATCTGATTCCGTCAAAACGGCTCAGTCCGTCGTCCGTGCCGAACCACATGAAGCCGCATGAATCCTGAAGGATGCTATATACTCTGTTGGCAGCTAGTCCGTCGTCCATCGTGTATGAAGTGGAGAAAATACGCTGTGCATTCACAACGAATGTGTGCATACACAGGAGTTGTACGACTATCAGAAGGAGTAGTTTTTTCATGGGAGAATCGTTTAATCCGTATTGTTTTCATTTAGTATAGGACAATATTAGGAAGAATAAGTAGCATAAACAAATGATGCGCAATCTTTTTGAGTGCGGAACAAAACTTTTGAAAACGGACAAAAAAACGTTCAAATTTTGGATAATTATAGGTAAATACGCTTGTGCTCTTTGGAATAATTTGTCGGATGAAATTAAATACCGGTTAGTATAGATTAGTATCTGCATATTCTACGTACATTTGTCTCGTTAGTATGTTAGTTTTCGTTTGACTTAACTCAAACGAAAGAATTACTCAAGTTGAACTATCGCTTGAGTTAACTCAAGCGAAAACTGATATGCGTTTTGGAAAATTAATCTATGTGAGAGAGGATATTAATCTCTCCTAATGAAAAGCTAATAAATAATGAGCGTAAATTATGATCTTTATGAAACTCCCGACCTTGCTAAAAGTGGAGAAGAACAACCTTTGCATGCACGGGTCGTTTTAAAGGGCAGTTATACGGCCAAAGAATTTGTAGAACAAGTGACCATGCTTCAGCATATGCCTCATGCGCAAGTAGTGGGTGTTATAGAAGCTATATCAAAGGAACTAAGACATTTACTTTTAAAAGGATTCTCTGTGGAACTGGGAGATATCGGTTATTTCACTCTTTCGCTGAGTGTTGACAAGAAAGTGATGGATGCAAAAGACTTGCGTTCTCCCTCTGTATCTCTGAAAGATATTAATTTCCGTGTCAACCGGCAGTTTAGAAAAGATATTGAGAGCGAACTTGAGTTGCAACGTTATCATTCGCCATTTCGTGTGAAGAATCCGTTGCCTGAGAAAAAGTGCCTGCAACGGTTGGAAAAGTTTTTAGAAGATCATCCCTGTATTAACCGACAGGATTATGCGCAACTTGTAGGAAAGACAAAGACACAGGCATTGCAGGACATCAACGCTTTTATCGAGCAGGGGATATTGAAAAAGTATGGAACCGGACGTTCGGTAGTATATATAAAAGCGGTATAAACTTACTATTAGCCTAGTAAATCAAAATTAAGTAATTATGAATTATCATAGTATACTTCTACTTGCCGGATGGGTCATCACATTGACCGCTTGCCATTCTTCACCGTCTCCTGTTCTGAAAAAGGCTATGCAGATGGAGAATGTTTCCGTCGATAGTATTTTCTTTTATTTGCAACAAATAGATAAGCCGGAGAATTTATCTTCCGAAGAGCAGCGAGATTATTACTTTCTGTCCTATAAGGCTACTTTGTGGAAGACCGGGAAACCTGTAGATTCTTTATTGCAGACTGCCATTCACCGCTATACGGAAAATGGACAGTTATACCAACGCATGCAAGCGCGTATAGAGCAAAGCGCTTCCTATTTATATCGTAACCAACCTGATTCTACACTGTTGGTTTCGGATGCTCTTCTGCGGGAAGAACTGCTGAACGATACATTAAGAACACAATTGTATGGTCTTAAAAGAGCGGCGTATTCCAGGAATAAGGATTATGAACAAGCATTGATCATGGCAGACAGTAGCCGGCAGTTAACTCGTAAGTACAAGGATACTCTTGCCTGTTTTTTTGCAAGCAGGCCTTACTTGTATCTTCTGAAAACAGTGCAGGGCTATGAGAGATATACACAAGAATCTCTACAACTAATGGGAGAGTTTGAGGATTATCCCAATTACCGATATTTGAATTATCATATATTGGAGAACTTATTGACTACCAGTTTGGAAAGGAAAGATTTCCAGGCAGCACAATTGTATCTTCGTCAATTGTCAGCCCAACGACATAGCCGTCATGTTATTCCGCACTATTTTCTCCTTCGCGGCAAATCTCATGCGGCCTTGAACCAAGTGGACTCTGCCAAGTATTACTATCAACAGGCCGCAACCTCTTCTTCAGATTTTATTGCCGTGGAAGCGAATGCACTCTTATTTAACTTAATCAATGAGAAAGAATATCCGGAACAGGCTTTCTATATCAAGCAAAAAGAGAATAAGATCAAGGACGATATACTGACTAGTACCAAGGCGGAAATACAAAGAAGAGAATATAATGAGCTTAAATTAAAAAACGAACTCTACCAGTTGCATTTGAAACAACGCGAAAAAGAACTATGGATGCTGGGCATTGTAACAGCTTTGCTTGGTGTCGGTTTTATAGTATTTTTCTTTTATCAGAAGGAGAAGAAGAAACGATTGCAAAAGGAAAATCTTTTGTTGCACCAAGAGGCGGAGCTAAGCGGACTACGGGAGAAAGAAATCCGTTTGCAAAATAAAGAAGCGGAATTGCGTGAGGCACTTTTCAGACGGATAGCCTTTTTCCGGAAATTACCTTCGCTCCATAATGATGAAAGTCAGGACGAGGTGGCTTCTAGTCGAAAGATAGTGGTGACCGATGCGGAGTGGATAGAGGTGATTTCTGTTGTCAACGAAGCTTTTGACCATTTTGCAGCAAGGCTGGAACAAGCCTATCCGTCATTGAACAATAAGGATATTGGTTTCTGTTGTCTCGTCAAGATTAATGTTAACATGCAAGACCTTTCAGATATTTATTGTGTTAGTAAGGCAGCCATTACAAAACGCAAATATCGTATTAAAACAGACAAGTTGGGGATTACGGATGAAAATGTAAGCTTAGACAGTTTTCTTAAGGCCTTTTAGCTGTTTTATTGGGGGCTTCAATGGACTTGTCCGCCTCTTAATGAATGTGTAGTGTGTTTATTGTGTTGATAATCAGTGATGTGGTGGGAAATTGTGTTACCCTTTTTGTCCGCCGATTTTTTTGTTTCCCAGTCAGTTTCCACCTACTTTTGTCCCAATATTCATTTGAAACTAACTAAATACATGTTCGTATGAAAAAGAAAATTATGATTTTGGGTTTGTGTACTTTTTGTCTATTTTCATTAGTTGCTTTTGTATGCAACAGTGAAGTAGTAAGAGATCCTTTGGCTTTGTCGCCAATTGTGGGTAAACGAATCCCAACACCTACCGGGACACTGATTTCCTGTGACTTGAAAGCATTGAAAGACACCGTGGATATTCCACTCAGTTATTTGACCGAAGAGCTTCAAATTGTGAAACTGGACAATCGGGATGAGGCGTTGGTAGGGGGATGGGTCCGTACTACAATCGGTGATAAATATATCTTGGTGAGTAACAAAAAGCAGATTCCATACAAACTGTTTACTCGTGACGGTAAGTTCATTACTACTATCGGTGCTTACGGAGAAGGACCGAATGAGTATGCCAATACGTATGCCGAGCAATTGGATGAGGCACACAACCGCATCTATATCTTACCCTGGCAAAGTAATAAACTGTTGGTATTCGACCTGAAAGGAAATCCTCAACCTTCCATTCCTTTGTGTCTGCGCGTCCCTAAAGGGCAATTCAGAGTCGACACCGGGAAGTCGGAAGTAACGGTGACAACACTGCCTTTCCAAGGTTCTCCGGCTGTAGTATGGACGCAGGATTTTGAAGGAAAACGCAAAAACTTTATTCCTGCCCGGCATCTCACGGTTCCGCGTGATTTCAGCAATGAAGTATTTATGGACAAGAACACTCCCGATTACAGCGTTATGTTGATGACTATCGTACCTTCTCCGCGTGTGGATAGCTTGTATCATTATAATGCGCAGCAAAACAGGCTCGAAGCCCGCTTTACTACCGAATATCCGAACAAGGAAAAGATTCCATGGCATGGTTATACCGAATATCCGCGTCACTTTGTCGGAGATGTTTCTGTTCCGGTACAAGTGTCGGCAAATATCTGGAGTGGAAGTAAACCGGCCAAATATATCGTGGACAAACAAACCCTGCATGGCAACTATTTCTGCTTATATAATGATTTCCTGGGAACGAAGAAGATGCAAATATGGCCTTCGTTCGGTAATGGATATTATATTGCCAACATGGAACCTGTCCAATTGAAAGAGACACTGGAAAAAGAACTGGCACGGAAAGATCTTCCGGGTGATGTACGGAAACGTACCCAGGCATTAGTGAACTCGTTGGACGAAGAGGGAAACAATGTGATTCTCTTTGCTAAAATGAAAGATAAATAGCAAGCTCGCCGACAGAAGAGATACAGGAATTGTAAATCCCGCAGTTTACAGAAAGTGTCTTACTTCAATTAGTTTAATCCCGTTAGGATGCTAATTGAGGTAAGGCACTTTTGGCATAAATACATTGAAGATGGATACTTGGATAAATATTGGTGGAAAGCCCTGAGTGGCAATTAAAAAAAGGGAGCTTTCCTATTTTCCCGTTCTTTTGTACGGGATTCGCCTGGATAATTTGTTTTCTCGTTTATCTTTGCGAATATCATTTCACGATTTACTTCGACGGGAATCCATTCTGATAGAAATTGTAACTGTCTTCTATGTTTTCAGGAGTATCTGCTTCTAATACATAAAGTATTTCACGGCAGAAATCCAGTGGTGCAAGTCCGTTGGCTGTTACAATATTGCCATCTCTTACGGCTTGTTTGTTGATATAATTGGCTTCGCCGGTATATCCATTTCCGGCATATTGCTTTATATAGTCAAGTCCGTTGCTCGTATGTTCCACATTATTGAGGAATCCGTGCGAGCCGAGAAAAACGGAAGCGTTGCATATTCCGGCAACTAACTTCTTTTCTTTTAATGCTCTTTCGACCAAAGGAACTATTTGCTCTGCCTCGGGCGAAAACCAACGCATACCGCCGATTAGTATCAATCCTGCATAATCTTCAGGCATATCATTTATGCCGTAATCGGGCAAGACTTTGAACCCGCCGATGGATACGACGGGCTCTTTACTTATAGATAAGGTTTTTACTACATAATTAATGGGACTTCCGGGTTTGACGCCTGCATTCAGGTTGGATGCAACATAAGCTCCTTCCCAGTCTGCGAACTCGTTCAGCAGTACAAAAATTATTTCTTTCTTCATGTTTACTGTATGGGTTAATTTCAAACAATCATTGACACTATTCTTTGATTACTTCCCTCCCCCTTAGAACCGGAAACTCAATCCCCCTAAGAAATTGAATCCTTGGGCAGGATAACCCAAATAATATTGATATTTCTTATTCAACAGATTATGTACCTGTGCATAAACGGATACTCCTTTGAAAACATTATAACTGGCTCCGATATGCAAATCGTTGATGGCAGTCATCTTTGAATATCCTTCCACTTCTTTTCGGTTCACATAATCATAACCGAGATTTATATTTAAGGCGGAAATCGGATGAATACGTACATTGAAAGACATTTCACTGACAGGCTTCACTGCCAACAGATACTTTTCGGTTTTACTGTCCCAATTGCGATAAGTGTATTTGGCTGATATTCCCAAAATGTCTTTGTAATCATAGCTAATTTCACCGCCGAGGTAGAAGTTATCCGTATTGTCTTGAGCAAAAGTGAGATAAGAACCGGAATGATTTGTCTTGCTTGGGTCAAATCCCAAATACGATAAGTCGTTTTTAAGATTCTGATAACCGCCGTACACATTAAACCAAAGTCCCGGATAGGGGCTCGCTTTAAACCCGATTGTACCATTGATTTGCTCATAAGTATCATAAGGACGCTGTACATATCCCAAAGTTGCAGTGGGATTTACATCTGGCAATTCGCCATAAGGACAGATACTTTCCAGCCTGCGGAAATCATTCAATAGCTTGCCACCCGTTGCTTTTGCATAAAGCACATAGCTGTCGGAGAAAATATATTGTGCAGTTACGTCTGGTGAAACACGGAAAGACTTGTCGAATCCAAAAGAGAGGTCTACATTGGCACCGATGTGTAATTTCCAGTCATCATTATCCAGTTCATAATAAGGATTCAGAAGAAGCGTTGTATAGTTCTTGAAATACTCGTCTCCGGTAGAAATATTTTTTGTATATCCACTGTATAGGAGATTATTCATTTCTAAAGCGATGGTTACGGATTGTTGGTCACCGATAGCTCCCGTGACATCGCCTTTGGTGCGTACAATTGTCTCTTTAAGGGCTGTATTGGCATCATTCTCATTGAACATATTATGCTGACGTTCATACATCAGCAGATTCGTTTCGGCATTGAAACGAAGCGGTGCTGTTTCATCAATGAAATGGATGCCGGCATGGAAGTCACCGGAAGTAAATTTCTGTTTGCTGTTTACACTTCCCGGTCTGAAGTTGAAGTTGCTCAGGCCGAAGTTTCCGGCAATATTCAGATCCAATTTGGCGAATTGATGCGTATAATCCACATTAGCACGTGTGCGGTAATAAAAAGCATTCCATTTTTCACCATCTGTGAAAGGAAGAGTCAACTTACCATCCATTCCATCCATTTGGAAACGTACGTTCAGCCTGTCTTTTTTCGACAGACGGAATAAATAATTGGCAAGAACATCCAGATTACCTAAATTACCGTATCCGGCACGCACATATCCGGGAGTTGTTCCGGGTTGGATTTCTTTTCCGGTATAAGGATTCATCAAACCTGCCGGAACAGAAGTTGCCGGAAAGAAAGTCGTGGCATATTCCACCTCTTTCTTGCTCACTGTCGGCTCTTCCACTTTGGGCAGGACGTTTACTTTTGATGCGTCCATAATATCCGGATTATATTCTTGTTCCACAACAACGGTACGATTCATGGTCGTATCTTTGGGCTGGGTAGTTTGGGCTTGAAGGACGGATGGCATGGAAATTGCCAATGCAAGTCCGCCTATTATAGATAGAGAATGTTTCATCTTATTCTTTACTTTTTTATTTTCAACTTTTAATTTGCACCTTTCAACTTGGCAAGCCTGCTTTCGATCATACTTTCTATGTCATCGTTGCCTTGGTAATTCTGTTGCAGGCTCAGCAGATATTGGCGTGCGTCGAGGTCTTTACCCGTAGCGGCATATACATCGGACAAAAGGACGAAACTACGTGCCAGCCAATAAGCGTGCGGTGTACTTTGTTCTATGTAGTTGAGCAGTTCTTTTTCTGCGGCAGCATACTCTTTAGCGTCAAACAAAGATTGTGCAACCAGATATTTAGCTTCCGCTCCGTATGGATTACGGGTGTCTTTTGCCAGTTCGCGGAAATCATCCATGGCTTTTTTATCCGCCTTTTGTTTGACATAAGCTTTAGCCCGATAATAAAGAGCTTCATTCCGCAGTTCAGGACTCAGTTTAGGTTCAGCCAATAAATCGGTAGCTGCATGGATGGTCTCAATATCATCCCTCAACAGGAAGGCGCAGCGAAGTATCCCCGTTTCGGCAAGCTGGCGACGTTCTACGTTGGTCGCTTTCTCTTTCAGCATCTTGTAGCTCGCCAGTGCTTCTGCTGTCTGTTGTTGGTTGAACTGCACTTCGGCACGCAGGATAAGGGCTTCTTCCGCAAACGGATTATTCGGATATTCCAGCAATTTACCGGAGTGGAGAAGAATCATATCATAGTTTTTCTGCTCGTTTCCAATCAGGCATAGATAGTAATGTGCATTCAGGCTGAATGCTCCTTCCGGGAAAGTCTGCAAATATTTGTTGAGACTTGTCTTGGCTTCTTCCATCCGTCCACGCATATAAATCTTTTCTGCGGCAGCATATGTCAGTGAATCCTGTTCGTTGGCATCGAAGCGGATATGTCCCGGCATGGCATTCGCTAAAGCCGCGAATTCATCTATACGGTTCAAGTCTACATAAATTGACTTTAAATCACGCATAGCAAGGCGGGCTTCTTCACTGCCCGGATATTTCTCGATGACTTGCTTATAGGCTTCGATAGCCTGATTGTAATCCCCCTTCTGATAATAGAGCAGACCGATTTCCGCCGCAGCTTTCCGGCTGACCGGGCTTTCGGGATATTTATTCAGCAACTCCTTGAAAGAAGTGATTGCCTGGCTGTTATTATCCATCAATACATAAGACCGTCCTTTCTCGTAAATAGCATTTACGGCATAAGGAGAAGCCGGATACTTTCCTACGAGACGGTTCAGCAAGGTAATCTTACCAGTATAATCTTTTTGTAGACCGGATACAAGAGCCAGTTGATAGAAAGAATAGTCTCCAGAAGGAGTATTCATTTGTTCGGCTTGTGAATAGTAATGCTTGGCTTCCTCGAAGTTGCGTACATTCAAGTGACAGTCACCGATACGGTTGTATGCATCGGCTAAAGCCGTTGCGTTTTCGCCTTTCTCCAGTTGGACATACTTTTGGAAATAATTGCTTGCTTGCGTATAGTCTTTCCGGTGGAAAGCGATGTATCCTAGGTTATAATTGGCAAGCGCATACATCTCGTTATTGGGCTGGGTAGTCAGTTGCAGATAAGCGTTGAAGTCGCGTGCGGCTTCCATCATCCGGTTGAGACGGTAGTAAGATTCTCCACACCAATAGTAAGCATCTGCTTTGGTCTGGCGGTTGTATTGTCCGATGGCGATGGACTGATTCAGGTATTTCAGAGCCTGTTCGAAATCAGCATTGGCAAAGGACTGCGTTCCTAATTGGAACAATATCTTCTGTTTGGCTTCCAATATCTGTGCACTCGGTTTGGCAATCCGGTCAATTGATTTCAATGCAGCATCGTAGCTGCGCGTATTCATATAGACTTCTACCAGATAGCTGCTGACTTTTTCAGCATAAGGTGAAGTCGGAAATTCGTTCAGGAACTTTTCGAAAGCAGTGACCGATTCACCAAAAGCGGAGAAAGAAGTCTCATGCAGGCAGAGAGCATAATTATAAGCTGCCTGCTCCTTGATTTGCATATTGGCATTGGATGCTGCTGCCTGTTCGAAAGCCATGCGGGCTTTGTTCTTTTCTGCCAGTTGCAGATAGGAGAGTCCCATATGCAGATAAGCATTCTGTGTAAGCGCGTCATTGGTAGTTGTCACTTTACCGAGTGTCTCGGCTGCTTTGGAATACACTTTCGTTTGGTAGTAAGAAAGTCCCAGCATATAAAGGGCATCGCGGCGGGGAGCCGAATGGTCTTTGTTCAAATATTCATTGAATGATTCTACCGCTTTATGGTATTCTCCGAAGTGATAATAAGCATCTCCGAGAATACGGTACATTTCCGCTGCATGTTCATTGTTCGGATAAGCCGATAGATAATTCTGCGCTACAATCTGTGCCTTATCATAGTTTTTGAGTTGTGCATAGATTTCAGCGATATAATAAGGTACGAGAGCCTTGTATTTCGGATCGTCTTGCAGCGGAAGGAACCCTTTCAACGCTTCGTTATAACGTTTCTGTGTATAGCGGATATAAGAAATGTAGTAATCGCAATCTTTTGCATATTTGGGACTGTTGGCGCGCAGCGTCTCAAACCAAATAGCCGCTTCTCTCAGATTATCAGTTTTCAGATAGCAGGTAGCTAATTGATACGTGCGGTCGTCGCGTTCTTCGCTACTGAGCAAGTCGAGGTCGGTAGAATTGAAAAGCGCCATCGCTTCATTATACTTTCCTTCGTAGAAATAGCAGGAAGCCAGTAATGAATAGATACGATTGGCAAACGGAGTATCGGGATAGCGGTCGAGATATTTGCGGAGCAATTCGATCCGATTCTTATCATTCAACTCGTACGCCGAACTAACCAGCATATATTCTGCTTCCTGAAGCAGACTGGCTGTCGGCTTTTGCTTTACAAATGCTTTCAGTGCCGGCAGGGCAGCCGCATAATTCTTTTCCTGGAAAAGTTCTTTCCCT
>ERZ791659.1217-NODE-1217-length-14435-cov-2.6952_pt1 | contig 14435 bp, 14 predicted proteins | sample MGYA00510053_ERZ791659 | MGnify/ENA primary metagenome ERZ791659 (study PRJEB30046, sample SAMN00715192) | human gut metagenome | study: EMG produced TPA metagenomics assembly of the A metagenome-wide association study of gut microbiota in type 2... | reverse complement strand
CAGCTGTATTATCTGATTTTTTCTTCGATCGTGAACATTGTGCTGGATCTGCTGTTTGTCGGTGTCCTTAGAATGGGCGTCGGATCGGCGGCGCTTGCCACGGCAATCTCACAGGCGGCGAGTGCGCTGCTCTGTTTTATCCGGCTGGTGCGCACGAACGATATTTATCAGGTAAAAATACGGGAGATCCGGTTTCATCCGGCGCAGCTTCGGCAGATTATCAGCTTTGGTCTGCCCTCCGGTCTGCAGAACTCGATTATTTCGATTGCCAACATCGTGGTGCAGTCCAACATTAACAAGTTTGGCGTGATGGCAGTCGCAGGCTGCGGTGTGTATTCCAAGATCGAAGGTTTTGCCTTCCTGCCAATTACCTGTTTTGCGATGGCGCTCACAACGTTTATCGGGCAGAATCTGGGGGCAAGACAGTATGACCGGGCGAAAAAAGGCGCGGCGTTCGGGATTGTCTGTTCCATGACACTTGCGGAACTGGTCGGCGTGATCGTATATTCGCTGATCCCGTACCTGGCGGCAGCCTTTGACAGCAGTGCCGAGGTTGTGGGATTTGCAACGCGGCAGGCACACGTGGAGGCGCTGTTTTACTGTTTCCTGGCGTTCTCACACTGTATTGCCGGAATCATGCGCGGTGCGGGAAAATCCGCGGTGCCGATGTTTGTGATGCTGGTTTCCTGGTGCATCATCCGAATCACTTACATTACGATAACCGTGCATTTTATTCCGAAGATCCAGGTGATCTTCTGGGCGTATCCGCTGACGTGGTCGATCAGCTCGATTATTTTCCTTGTGTATTTCCTGAAAGCGGACTGGATTCACAATTTTGAACGGGCAGAACAGAGATAAGAAAATGTAGAACCTGGGGAAAAAAGTGATGAAAAAATGGGCAGAATGGCTGCTGGTGGCAGGGGCTTTATGTATGGGTATGGCAGGGGGGGGGAGGGGAGGCCTGCGGAAGTGAAGGAAAAAACACGTCGAACGCAGATACAGAACAGAAAAGTGAGACTGCATCAGAGACAAGAGAAGAAGGACAGGCACCGGAGCAGACGGATACAGAAGGAAGCGAAGAGGCAGAATTACAGACAACAGAGTCAGACCATGCAGAGACGGGACTTACTTTCGCAGATCTTGCAGCGCTGCAGTTTGAATTTTGCAGTGGTGCAGGTGGATGGTCAACGGATTTTACCATTGAGAAGGATGGCTCTTTTTCCGGCGTATATCACGATTCAGATATGGGGGATACCGGGGATGGCTATCCGAATGGAACCATGTATTACTGCAATTTTTCAGGACATTTCACGAACTTAACGAAGGTAGACGACGATACTTATGAGATGTCACTTGCGGATATTTCCTATCAGAATACGGTCGGAGACACAGAGATTCTGGATGATATGCTTTATGTTTACACGGATGTCTATGGTCTGGAGGGAACGGATACCTTCCGGATCTATCTGCCGGGTACGCCGAGAGAAAAGCTGACGGAAGACGAATGGTTCTGGATTGCAGTGGGAAATGAGAGCGAAACGGAACTGACGATGACGGTGATCGTCAATGAGCCGAATGAATATGGAATTTATTCCTATGAGAGGTCAACCCCGTCAGAGGAAGCGCAGGGAATATATAATAGTCTGTTGAGCTACAACGACGAACTGGAACAGCAATTACAGAGTGCCTCAACGCAGCAGGAAATGAATGAGATTACAGCGCAGATGTACCAGAATAGTGATGATAGCTTAAACCAGATCTGGCACATCGTGAAATATAATTCAGATGAGACAGAATTTGCTCAGATTCTGGAAGAACAAAAAAGCTGGATCACGGAAAAAGAGGCGGAGGCGGAACAGATCAGAGCAGCAAATAATGGTTCTTCGGCAGAGATGGATGTCAACATAAAGCTAAATGATCTCACCGAAGAACGCTGCAGGGCATTGCTGGAGTATTTGAAAAATTAAATAAAAAGATGATATAAAAAAACAGGAATCGTTCTCTTTCTGGCATACAGAGCGGAATATTCCTGTTTTTTGTTATTCTACTTGGAGTAGAGTGAAAAAATGTGGCAGATGTAGTAGAATAGAAACAGAAAGGAGAGAGGATGAATGATTGATAATGTGACGTTTGGAGGATTTGTCCGGACACTTAGAAAAGAAAAACAGATGACACAGCTTGAACTTGCAAAGATCCTGAATCTGTCGGACAAAACGATATCCAAATGGGAGCAGGGAAAGGCATTTCCAGACATTGCAGTCTGGGAAGCACTCGCAGAAGCACTGGATGTGACGGTGGCAGAGTTGTTTGCGGGAGAGAAATTGCCAAAGGAAGAAGGAAAAGTCAGTGCCGCTGTATTTGAGGATGGTATTGCAGTGGCAGCAAACGAAGTCCGGCAAAAAAAGAAAAGATATCGGGGACTGTTGATGATTATGGCGGCGCTGTTAGTGGTGGTTGCAGGTCTGGGTATCGGCAAAAGCCTGAAAGAGAAATTTGCAGTATATATGGTCAGCATGGATGCAACTATTCTTGAGGTTCATGAAGATTATTGGGAAGTTAGAGGAAAGGTAACGGATGCCAAAGGACGCAGCGGAGTTTATGACATCAGTCTGACAGAACCATGGTATCTGGAGCACCCGGTGGATGGTAAGGAGGGAGATGAGATCCGCTTTTTTTACCGGGAGGATTGGAAAAATAGAACTTTGAAAGAAAACGAATATATACAAGGGATTTTTTCTATGGAGAAAGTGGAGGATGAGTAGAATCGCTAGTTGGGCTATAAAAGAAAAAATCTCCGCTGTTTATTTGCAAATAGCGGAGATTTTCCTTTAAAAATTCTGATAGAACTGAATGAACTCATTGAGCGATTTGGAAGGTTTACTGTTGGTGCGGTAGGCGAAACCAACCTCGCGCTTGTGAATCGGAATGCCGAGCGGAATCTCCACGAGGGCTCCGGAGGCGAGATCGTCCTGCACGAAGCTCTTGATGACGCAGGCAACGCCGACGCCGATCCTGGCGAAATCAATCAGCAGATCCATGCTGGAGATATCGATAGAATCGTGAACGACGATATGATTCTCCTGCAGATAGTCGTCGATGTACTGGCGTGTCATGTTGTTCTGGTCTAAGAGCATCAGTGTGGAGGATGTGAGGATCTCGTCTTTGCGGACGCCACGGGCATGCAGATTGCGCAGATAGTCTTTGGTCGCCACAAAAATATCCTCGATCTCTTCCAGATAGTCAAAATGGATATTCTTTACATTGTCCGGCTTCCCGATCAGACCGATATCGATTTTGTCATCCTCGAGCAGCTTTAAAGTGTCGTTCGTGGATTGACAGTGGATGGAGATCGTGATATGCGGATTCTGCCGGATGAATTCCTTTAAGTAGGGAAGCAGCATGTATTTGCAAAGGGTTGCGGAGACACCGATCTTCAAGTGACCGACCCCAAGCTCAATCGAGCGCTTTAACTTTTCTTCCCCGAGTGTGAGCGTCTCAAAGGCAGTCTTGACATGCTCGTAGAGCAGCTGTCCCTCGTCGGTTAATACCACGCCGCGGGAACTGCGGGAAAAGAGACGGCAGCCGACGCTTTCCTCGAGTTTCTGGATGGATTTGCTGATGGCGGGCTGGCTGATGTAAAGCTCCTTGGCAGCCTTGGAGATATTGCCTGTGTTGGCTACCGTATAAAAAATCCGATAGGATGAAAGATTCTGGTTCATAATAGTTCCTTTCCTTGGGGGTGTTGATTTCATAGATATTTGTATCTGTTCTGACAAAAGTATATCATGAATTAATGTTATGGTAAATATATTTATTATGTATTTTTATTATAGTATGTGCTATGATAAAATAGTCACGAATCAGATGAATATTACACACACACGAAAATAGAGTTTGATAGTAGGAGGGGATAGAATATGGGTATGACAATGACACAGAAGATTCTTGCGGCACATGCCGGACTTCCGTCTGTCTGTGCAGGACAGCTCATTGAGGCAGATCTGGATCTGGTTCTCGGAAATGATATTACATCGCCGGTGGCGATTCATGAGATGGATAAGATGAAGGTGGACGGCGTTTTTGACAAGGACAAGATCGCGCTTGTGCTGGATCATTTCGTGCCGAATAAGGACATTAAGTCTGCGCAGCACTGCAAATGTGTCCGTGAATTTGCCTGCCGCCATGACATTACGAATTATTTTGATGTGGGAGAGATGGGAATCGAGCACGCGCTGCTTCCGGAGAAAGGACTCACGGTGGCGGGAGATGTCATCATCGGAGCGGATTCACATACCTGTACCTACGGGGCGCTCGGCGCATTTTCCACAGGCGTCGGCAGCACGGATATGGCTGCCGGTATGGCAACCGGAAAAGCGTGGTTTAAGGTGCCTGCTGCCATCAGGTTTAACCTGACCGGAAAGCCGGCAAAGTGGATCAGCGGTAAGGACATCATCTTACATATCATCGGCATGATCGGTGTAGATGGTGCTCTGTACAAATCCATGGAATTTGTCGGGGATGGCATACAGTATCTTTCCATGGACGACCGTTTTACCATTGCAAATATGGCGATTGAGGCGGGCGGCAAGAACGGCATTTTCCCTGTCGACGATCTGACGAAGCAGTATATGGAGAAGCATTCCAAGCGCCCGTATGTTGTCTATGAGGCGGATGAGGATGCCGAGTATGAGCAGGAATTTACGATTGATCTTAGCACGTTAAAGCCGACGGTTGCATTTCCGCATCTGCCGGAGAACACGCACACGATCGACGAGGTGGGAGAGATCAAGATTGACCAGGTGGTCATTGGCTCCTGCACCAACGGCAGAATGGACGATCTGCGCGTGGCGGCATCAATCCTGAAAGGACACAGGGTGGCAAAGGGACTGCGCGTGATCGTGATCCCGGCAACACAGCAGATTTATCTGGATGCGATGGAAGAGGGCTTGTTAAAGACCTTTATCGAGGCGGGGGCAGTTGTTTCGACGCCGACCTGCGGACCGTGTCTGGGCGGTTATATGGGTATCCTTGCGGAGCATGAGAGATGTGTCTCCACGACAAACCGGAACTTTGTCGGCAGAATGGGACACGTGGAGTCTGAGATCTATCTGGCAAGTCCGGCTGTGGCGGCGGCAAGCGCCATCACCGGAAAGTTATCCGGACCGGATGAGATCGCATAGGCGAGGAAAGGAGACAGAGTATGAAAGCAGCAAAGGGTCATGTATTTAAATACGGAGACAATGTCGATACGGATGTCATCATTCCTGCACGTTATCTGAATTCTTCTGATCCGAAGGAACTGGCGACACACTGCATGGAGGACATTGACAAGGATTTTGTGAAAAAGGTAAAAGCGGGCGATATTATCGTAGCAAATAAGAACTTCGGATGCGGTTCGTCGAGAGAACATGCGCCGATCGCCATCAAGGCTTCCGGCGTGAGTTGTGTCATCGCGGAGACATTTGCAAGAATCTTCTACCGCAATGCGATCAATATCGGACTGCCGATTATCGAGTGCCCGGAGGCGGCAAAAGCAATCGAGGCAGGAGATGAGGTCGAGGTTGATTTTGACTCCGGCATCATCACGGACAAGACGAAGAACACTTCCTATCAGGGGCAGGCATTCCCGCCGTTCATGCAGAAGATTATCGACTGCGAAGGGCTGGTCAATTATATCAATCAGAAATAGAATTAACCTTTTGGGCAATCTGTTCCAGATAATTCAGATAGCGCCTGGAGATTTTAAGACCGGTGTAGATATCTGCGTATTCCTTCGGGGAGAGCGTATCGACATAGTTTTCCGGGAAATTTTTTTGAATGCCTGCCGCGCGGGCGAGATCAACGGCCTTGTTGTAGGCAATGGCGTCTTTTCCCTCGGAGGAGTAGCTGCCGATCTGGTAATTGCCATTGATGTGGATGACGGCGCGGTACCGCGGGAGTCCGTTCTTTAAAAACTGGAGCACCCCGTGGTAACGGTTGACGATCACAATATTGGAATAGCGGAAGTCACTGTTATCTCCGTTGACAAACTGATAGTCTCTTCCGGCAACAGCGTAAGGGCGGATGCCGTAGCGGGAGAGGATGGAATACTGCATGCCATAGTCGCTGACGAACAGATGCCCCTGCCGTTTCTGGATCTTGCGGCTGGAATAGTAGAACAGGTCGTCAACGTCAAACTTTAACTCCTCGATGCGCGAGAGATAGTAGCTGAAATAGCCGTTGCGCAGGTAGATCGGATTCTTAAAGTAAATGCCGTTGTTGCGGAAGTTCAAAAGCACGATGATTTTTTCAAAGGAGAGGGTTGTGGGCTGCTCAATATAATCTTCCGGCAGCTGATCCAAAGAGCCCAGAATGGCAAGTGCTTCCAGATAGGCATTGCCTGCGGTGGTCTCATCCGCATAGCTTCCGAGACTGATATGTTTATTTTTGTAATAGAGACCGGCACGGTAGTAGACCGTGCCGTCTTTTTTTGTGGCGATGGATACACCCTGCGTCATAGGTTACCTCTTGTTTACCATAAAAATATTATGTAAATAAGCATTAGGATACACTTTTGTGATGAGTATAGAATAACAGAAGGAAAGACGGGATGCAATAGCGGAAACCCGATTGACGAAAATATACAACTTTGCTATACTAAGAAGAGTTAGATGTGTGCAGGATGTCATATATTTTGGAAGGGGCCATTTTCAAATGAAAAAAATATCAACAAAAGTATTGATCCCGGTAGTGCTGCTTGCAGTGATTGCAGTCATTTCGGCGGTAACCGGATTAAAAAATGCCAATGAGCTGCATACCAGCAGCAAGGAGATCAGTGACACAACGGTGGATCAGCTGATGCTGCTAAATGACATTTCGTCGAATTTTAAGAGCATTGATGCAATCACATACCGGATGTGCGTATCCACGTCCAAGGACGAGCGCGATCAGCTGATGGAGCAGGTGGATCAGTACCGCACGGACATTCAGACGTCGATTGATTCCTATGAGGCGCTGACACAGACGCAGGAGGAAGCTGCGGCAATGGAGACGCTTCGGGAAAAGTTTGCCGATTACACCGAGGTCTATGACCGGATTGCAGACTTTATTTCCCGCGGGAATAAGGACAAGGCGAGACAGATCTGCAATACGGTGCTTGCGCCGACCAGTGAGAATGTGGACGGGGTGCTCACGGAGCTGGAAGGATATATGGAAGCGAATGTGGACGCCGGCGTGGCGGAGCAGGAATCTGTATACAATAATTCACGGGCAGTCAGCGGTGTCACATTTGTACTTGTGCTGTTGTTCTTTGTCGTTGCGGTGCTCGGATCGGTACGCAACGTTGTAAATCCGGTCAAGAGTGCGACGACACAGCTGAATGATATTTTAAAAGAGATCGAGTCCGGCAACGGGGATCTGACACGCAGAATCTCTTTGAAGAGTAAGGATGAGATCGGACAGCTTGCCGGCGGCATCAACGTGTTCTTAGAGACCCTGCAGCAGATTATGAGCCGCATTGTGATTGACTCCAGGGAGATGGGAGAGATCGTATCGCGCGTTTCGGGCAGTGTCGGCACCGCCAATTCCAATGCCTGCGATATTTCTGCCGTGATGGAGGAACTCTCGGCTACCATGCAGGAAGTGGCATCTGCCGTCAACACGGTCAATACCAATGTGGCGCAGATCGGGCAGGATGTGAATGAGATTACAAAAGAATCACAGGATATGAACTCCTATGCGACCGAGATGCAGAGCCGCGCGGAGGATATGAAGGAGAAAGCGGTTGCCAACAAGGAGACGACCAGCCGGATGATTACGGATATCATCGAGACTTTAAAGGCTGCCATTGAGGAGAGCAAGAGTGTGGATCGCGTCAACGAGCTGACGGAGGAGATCTTAAGCGTATCCAGCCAGACGAACCTCCTTGCACTGAATGCTTCCATTGAGGCGGCGAGAGCAGGCGAAGCCGGAAAAGGATTTGCAGTTGTCGCGGATGAGATACGAAAGCTGGCGGATTCCACCAGAGAGACTGCGAACAATATTCAGTCCATCAACGCGCTGGTAACGCAGGCAGTGAATAAGCTCGCCAACAATTCCAACGCGATCGTCGAATACATCGACGGGACGATCATGCCGGATTATGACCGATTTGTAGAAAACGGCGTACAGTACCGGGATGATGCGGCGTATGTGAACACTACGATGGATCATTTTGAGGAGAAGGCGCGCAACCTGCAGCAGATCATGGAGAAGACGGTGGATTCCATCCGCGACATTTCCACGGCGATCGAGGAGAGTGCAAACAGTGTCGGAAATGCAGCGAGCAGCACGACGGTTCTGGTGTCCAATATCGACACCGTTCATTCGGAGATGGAGACGAATCAGAGCATCAGCGACCGCTTAAAGGGAGAAGCCGGACGATTTAAAAATGTATAATATTTTAGTACGTTAGTGCATTGACATGAATGTACAGTTTCTTATATAATGTGAGTTAAGTATATAAGAGACTGTACATTTTTTTTGTACATCGCATGTTACAAGAAGAAAGAGATAAGAGGATTATGAAGATGGAATTAGTGTATGCAAGTACGAGAGACGCACAGGAAAGAGTAACGGCATCGCAGGCGATCCTGCGTGGTCTGGCAAATGACGGAGGACTGTTTGTACCGACACAGATTCCGGCGCTGGATGTGCCGATGGAAGAGCTTGGCAAAATGTCTTATCAGGAGACAGCATATGAAGTGATGAAGCGTTTTCTGACGGATTTTACCGAGGAGGAGTTAAAGCACTGTATCAATTCCGCGTATGACAGCAAGTTCGACACAGAGGAGATCGCACCGCTTGTGGAGGCGGACGGCGCATATTACCTGGAACTGTTCCACGGTTCCACGATCGCTTTTAAGGATATGGCACTGTCCATTCTGCCGTATCTGCTGACGACCGCTGCGAAGAAGAATCATGTAAAGAATGAGATCGTGATTCTGACTGCCACCTCGGGAGATACCGGAAAGGCAGCGCTGGCAGGATTTTCCGATGTTCCGGGAACGAAAATCATTGTATTCTATCCGAAGAACGGTGTAAGCCCGATCCAGGAGAAGCAGATGGTGACCCAGAAAGGTGACAATACGTTTGTTGTCGGCATTCACGGGAACTTTGACCAGGCGCAGACTGGCGTGAAGAAGATGTTCTCGGATGCGGCGCTGGCAAAAGAGATGGACGCTGCCGGATATCAGTTTTCCTCCGCGAATTCCATCAATATTGGAAGACTTGTACCGCAGATTGTATATTATGTCTACGCCTACGCGAAGCTCTATGCGAATGGCGTGATCGCAAAGGATGAGCTGGTGAATGTCGTTGTTCCTACCGGCAACTTCGGCAATATTCTGGCTGCATTTTATGCGAAAAATATGGGAATACCGATTGCCAAGCTGATTTGTGCGTCCAACGAGAACAAAGTTTTATATGATTTCTTCTCCACAGGCACATATGACAAGAACCGTGAGTTTATGCTGACAAGTTCACCGTCGATGGACATTCTGATCTCCAGCAATCTGGAGCGTCTGATCTACCGCATCGCGGGAAACGACGCCGAGAAGAATGCCGCGCTGATGAGAGAACTGACGACCACCGGAAAATACGAGATCACGCCGGAGATGAGAGCACAGCTTAAGGATTTCTATGGCAATTACACAAGCGAGGCGGAGACGGCAGAGGTCATCCGCGCACTTTATGAGAAGACCGGCTATGTGATTGATACACATACAGCGGTTGCTGCCGGTGTATATGGAAAATACAAAAAGGATACCGGCGATGTAGACACCAAGACCGTGATTGCGTCCACGGCAAGCCCGTTTAAGTTTACAAGAAGTGTGATGGATGCCATTGACCACAAGTACGACAGCATGTCCGATTTTGAACTGGTGGATGAGCTGAGCCGGATTGCGAACGTAGCCGTTCCGCAGGCGATTGAGGAGATCCGCAATGCGAAGGTGCTTCACGATACCGTGTGTGAAGTGGATGAGATGCCGCAGGTGGTAAAGAATTTCCTGAAAATCTAAGAATAAAAATGTGAAAGACATAAAAAAGCTGCACGCCCCCCCCCCCGGGGGGGGCCTTTTTTTGATAAATCTTTTTTGATAAACTATTTTTCGGAACAGATTTCAAAGATGAAGTGAAGCGTTCCAAACGGGAATAAAACCGGCAGAAGATAAGTCTCATGCTCAAAGGTAAGCAGATCTTTTTCTTCTACAACCGGAGCCTCCAGTGACAGATTCATGGAGAACTCGTTTGACATATTGACACAGAACAGACCGTTGTGCAGATTGATAAAATCTTCTACGGAAGAACGCACATACTCATCAAATTCTGTAAAGTTTTCGTTGACATACTTGGATGCAAAAGCAATACATGTATTCTCTGGAATATCGAGATAAGTCCGGATGGAAAACGATCCGCTTACTTTCTGTGATACGCAGTAGTTGGTCGGGTATTCCTTGCAACTGCTCGGAGAAACCAGTGTGAAATCATCTCCGATAAACCGATAGAGATTATTGAACAAAAGCTGGAAAAAAGAGATTTCATACTTTGAGAGCGGACGCTCAGCGAGAATGAAAAAGTTCTCGATCATATGGCGGATGGCATCCTGATCTTCCTCGGAGTAACTGTAATCGTCCAGTTCGTTCTCTGACTGATAATCAATGATCAACTCCTGCAGCTGCTGATTATTGATGAGTCCTTCGTCCACAAGTGCCTGCCCGAGAAGAAGAAAATCCGGCTTCTGCTCTGCGAGAAGCTTAGTTACTTCCGCCTCTGTGAGATATCCCTCATGAATGGCGAGTTCACCAAAACGCTTGTCCTCGTGTGTCTGAAGAATGACGATACGGTCTACCTCGTTTGCGGTCATATATCCGGCATGAATGGCAAGAGTGCCAAGTTTGATCTTGGTTGAAGACTTCCGATGCATGGTTTCTAACAGCTGCTCCCTGGTAACGACACCGTGTGATAATAAGTAATTTCCGAAAAACTGAGCGTACATAGCTTATCTCCCTTCAAATCTTGAAGAAATAATGTGATGAATCTGTTCTGCATTCAGCGGCTTCTGGATAAAATCGTTAGCCCCGGCTTCAATGGCAGCTTTTAACTGTGTCTGAGTACCGACGGATGAAACGACAATAATATCAGCATCCTTATCATATGCCTTGATCTCGGTAATGGCAGCAATGCCGTCCTTTACAGGCATGACAATATCAAGGAAAACCAATTCAGGTGACTCTTTTTTGTAGAGGTCGATGGCGTCCTGTCCATTGGAAGCTTCCAGAAACACCGGAGTACCATATGTGGAAACAATATCCTTTAACTGCTTTCTTGCAAGTATGGAGTCGTCGCCAATGAGAATCTTAATGCCATTTAACATCATAATGCATCTCCTCTGTCATCATAATTATATTCGCTTTTATTTTACACTAACAAGAAAAATAGTTCAATGAATATATTGAATTTTGTAAGAAGAAGATAGATAATGTAAAAAAATATGTCGAATCAGTCGACTGGAATGAGAGGATACAAGAATGGACGTAATGCTGATATTTGATGTGGTCATCGCCATTTTCGGGGTATATATGATCGCAGCAGCACTTAAGATGAAAAAGACCGGGAAGATCAGCTCGGCGGTCATCACGGCGGAGGAGATTGCCAGATGCAGAAAAACGAAGGAGTTCATAGCGTTTATTTACTGGAAAGAGGCAGTGTTCGGCGCATTGATTATCGCTGTGGGTGTCCTTGGAATTATCAATGATAAAGTGGTATCGCTCGGTGCATTTAACGTGGTTGAACTTTTAATCTTCCTGGCGGCATTTCTGTGGTTCCAGTCCCAGCTGCGCAAGGCAAGGGAACAGTTTTTATAAAAGATTCTCCGAATCATCAGATGGCATTCACAGGAACGTCACATTGCGACGATATGATGTCAAAAACAGGGAGGTATCTGCGTTATGAGAAGAATACTGGTAGTAGATGACGAAGAAAAAATCAGGGCGATTATAAGAAAATACGGAGAGTTCGAGGGGTACGACATTACCGAGGCAAAAGACGGCATGGAGGCGGTAAAGCTCTGCAGAGAGCAGGATTTTGACGTGATTATTCTCGATGTTATGATGCCGGAGCTGGACGGCTTTTCAACCTGCCGGGAGATCCGCAAGACCAAAAACATTCCGGTGATCATGCTGTCGGCACGCGGAGAAGAGTATGATAAGATTCACGGATTTGAGCTTGGAATTGACGATTATGTGGTGAAGCCGTTTTCTCCGAAGGAGCTTATGATGCGTGTAAAAGTGGTCATTGACCGCAACGGCGGAAGAGATTTCGCAGGCACGAACGGGCATGAGATTTTCCAGGCGGAGGGGCTTGTCATTGATTTTACCGGAAGGACTGTGACGGTGGATGGAAAGCGCGCCGAACTTTCTCCGAAAGAATACGACTTGCTGTTTTATCTGGTGCGGAACCGGAATATTGCGCTGGAGCGTGAAAAGCTGATTACCGAGGTGTGGGGATATGATTATTACGGGGACGACCGTACGCTGGATACCCATATCAAGCTGCTGCGCAGCAGCCTTGGGGACTACCGCAAGTTCCTTGTCACGTTAAGAGGGGTGGGGTACCGGTTTGAAGCATGAAAAAATCAGTATCAAATGGAAAATCTTTTTCTATCTTCTGGTGTTTACCGGAATCCTTTTGACGGTGCTGTGGCTTGTGCAGATCTGTTATCTGGACAAGTTCTATAAGAAGATCAAGTCCCAGGAGGCACTGGAACTCACCTCGGAAGTGATTGCGGTCTTACAGAGCGATTCCCAGAACATTGAAGAACAGATCGATGCGCTGGCGGCGCAGAATAACATGATCGTGTTTGTCACGGATACGGACGGAAACACCATTTACAGCGCAGAATATATTCCAAATTCCAGGCTGTGCGAGATGCCGCAGGAGATGATACAGAAGCTGTACGAAGATGCCAAAAGCAAGGGCGGTAGCACGAAGCTGGAATTTGAGGGAGATGTCGGGAAGAATGATTTTCAGAATCCGCAGGACGTGATGAATCCCGATGCGGCAGCTGATGCGGAGGGAGCGGGAAACTCCCCGGATGCAGCCGATGTGGCAGGGGCGGGAGCAGAAAATGCCCCAGGTGCAGCCAACGGCGCAGAGCAGGAGACTGCAGGAATGCCAGTGCAGAATGGCTTTATGCAGAACCACGGACAGGAACGGATTGAGAGCGTCATTTACGTGAACGTCGTCTCGATCGATGGAAATGAGAGAATCCTGTTTGTGAACGCGCAGCTGACGCCGGTGGATGCGACGGTCAATACACTGCGTGCCGAACTGGTATGGATCACAGTCATCATGATTGTTCTCTCGCTCGGTATTGCACTTTTGATTTCAAGAAAAGTGTCACGTTCCCTGATCGGTCTGAATGCCTCCGCGAAGGAGATGGCAGGCGGCAATTTTGACGTTCATTTTGACGGAACCGATTACCGGGAGGTCGCGGAACTTTCCGATACCCTGAATATGACAGCGCGGGAACTTGGAAAGAGCGAGCGCCTGCGGCGGGAACTGATTGCCAATGTATCACATGACCTGCGGACACCGCTCACGATGATCATTGCCTACGCAGAGGTCATGCGTGATCTGCCGGGAGAGAATTCTCCGGAAAATGTGCAGGTGGTTATTGATGAGGCGGAGCGGCTGACCAATCTCGTCAATGATATGTTAGACATCTCCAAGCTTCAGGCAGGTGTAATGGAAAAAAATGCTACGGTCTACAACCTGACCGAGAGTATTCAGTCTGTATTTGCACGGTATAATAAGTTAAAAGAGCAGGATGGTTATAAGATTGATTTCTCCTACGACCAGATGGTCATGGTGGAGGCGGACGAGTACAAAATCTTCCAGGTCATCTACAATCTGGTCAATAACGCAATCAATTACACCGGGGATGACAAACAGATCTGGGTGCGTCAGATTGTGCGGGAAGACGGATATGTGCGGATCGAAGTGACGGACAGCGGCGAGGGAATCACTTCGGAGGCGCTTCCGTATGTGTGGGACCGCTACTATAAAGTGGACAAGACACACAAGCGGGCGGTCATGGGAACCGGACTCGGACTTTCGATTGTAAAAAATATTCTGGAACTGCACGATGCACGCTACGGAGTAGAGAGCGAAGTGGGCAAAGGTTCTACCTTCTGGTTTGAACTGAAAGTATATCAGATTGTTTAAAAGAGCTGCCCGCGGATTGACGGAGCGGGCAGGAGGAAGCATGTGGCAATATGCGAACTTAGAACTCCGGCTATAATGGCCGGCGGTTCTTCTGATCGTAAAATCCGGTGTTTCTAATCACACCGCGTTTGACATCCCTGATGATCCGTGTCTTTCCAAGTTTGGAGCACTCCGCGGGTTGCGTCCGCGGC
>ERZ791659.1216-NODE-1216-length-14445-cov-2.35872_pt1 | contig 14445 bp, 9 predicted proteins | sample MGYA00510053_ERZ791659 | MGnify/ENA primary metagenome ERZ791659 (study PRJEB30046, sample SAMN00715192) | human gut metagenome | study: EMG produced TPA metagenomics assembly of the A metagenome-wide association study of gut microbiota in type 2... | reverse complement strand
ATCATGTTGGTTTTGGAATACTGATTCAACGAGTAAGTCATTTTATATGCTTCGTGTGCCAACAACACATCTACATGATGAAAATCAAAGTCATGTTTCCAATAAAGTTCCTGACTGAATCGATATTCACGCTGGCGGTCATCATAGTTAAACAATCGTCCGTTATTGGCCGCACCGTCTCCTACATTGGTATTATTAAAACGTACCCGGTTTTGATTATATGTATAAATATCTCCCTTGACCGTCGCTTCAAAATCTTTTAAAAATGAAACAGTACCATAAGTCTGTCCACTGATTGTGGTTCTATTTTTACGGTCAAAGTCATTTTTCATTTCATAAATGATGTGACGGTCATTCAAGTAATCATTGGCACCTCCAATGTGCAGATTATATTCTTTACTTCCTTCTTCGTCAGTCATAATACTACCATCGGCATTATGTTTGTATATCGGGTACACCGGTGCCATCATCATAGTTTGATAAAACGGATTAGCATATGCTGCTCCACCTTCGCTGGCCCCCTCCGAATAATTATTCTTACTGACAGCTCCGTTAAGATTGACACCTGCCTTAAACCATTTCACCGGACGGAAATTAGCATTCAGACGAGCGGAGAAACGTTCAAAATCAGAACTGATAGTATATCCCTGCTCTTTCAAATAACCGAATGATGCAAATACGTCATATTTGTCTTTTGCGACATCACTGCTCATATTGTATTCCTGACGGTGTCCGGTGCGTTCCACTTCTTTGCTCCAATCCAAATCGTCATATCCCGGAAGTACATTAGCGATGAAATTACCGTTACTATCAAATAACTTATCATTTGCCGCATCAAATATATTCGATTTGATAATTCCCATCACATTCTTAGTTGCATATTCTCCCGGTGTCATAGAGCCCAACTTGTCAGCCATGTCTATGGCTGCATATTCAGCTTCCCCTTTCCACATAGTTTCCATCCAATCTTTGATACCCAACCGATCATATTGTGGAAGACCACGCATATACATACCCTGTTTGATGCTAACCCGGAAATTAAGGCGTTCCGATTTACCTCTTTTGGTATTAATAAGTATGACACCATTGGCTGCCTTATTTCCATAAAGAGCAGAAGAAGCAGCATCTTTCAATACCGAGATACTTTCGATATCATCACTGTTAACGTCATTGAGACTACCGCTATAAGGAGTTCCATCGATAACAATCAAAGGAGAGTTCTCACCGTTCACAGAACTAAAGCCTCTGATTCGAATAGACATTTTGTCGCTTCCGGGCTCACCATATGTATTATTGATTTGGATACCCGGTGCCGAACCTTCCAATGAACCGGCGGCATTGGTAACAGGACGCATCTCTATATCTTTTGCATCCAGGGCAGATACAGCACCTGTAATAGACTTTTTACTGGCTGTACCATAAGCCACTACTACCACTTCTTCAAGTGACTGTGCATCAGACTTTAGCACAACCTTTACAGTCGGTTTGATCGCCACTTCCTGTGTCTGCATTCCGATGTAAGAAATCTGCAAAGTCTTTGCAGAACTATAATCATTATCAATGTATTTATAATCAATTGATTACATTTATTATTTTAACTTTGAAATATTATTTTTTTATCATACTATCGGTTTGATAATCAATTATATATTATTTCTCATTCTTCTGGTATAGTTATATATGAGATACCTATTTGTTATTAAAATCTACATGTAATTAACTGGTATTCAACCAATAGTGATTTATAATAATAATAAATTGAAATACTATTTCTTCACTTTATAGTTAATTGATCACTATAATGTTAATTATTATTATAGATCTTAAGGCGGTTTTATAATATCGAATATAAAAACGACATCATAATTACACTTGTAAAACATGTATAAATGTATTACCTATCATTGGGCTCTTATAAGTGTTTTATAATCAAAAATGAACTCTACTTATATTTAAATTGCCATATAAAAATTGCGTATAGCGTTAAAATTGCAATTTAAAAGTTGCAATTTATTTGATTATTGCAACTTTTATCTGGCAGTTTTGTATCTTTGTACTATAAACTTATATAATATGGAACAATTATTTGAACTTTTCCGTAGATTACTGAATTTGACAGATACATCCTACATTCGCTATTTACACGACGATATCAATTGGTCTGCCAGAATGTTAGGAATAATAGGACCCAGAGGAGTAGGAAAAACAACTATGCTATTGCAGCATATAAAGTTACATCACTCACTGGAAGATACGCTTTTTGTCAATGCCGATGATCTTTATTTCGCAGAACATAAGCTTTTCGATTTAGCTTCTGTTTTTTATAAAAATGGTGGGAAACACCTTTTCATTGATGAAGTACATAAGTACCAGAACTGGTCTAAAGAATTAAAAATGATTTATGATTATTTCCCAGACTTTCAAGTTGTATTTACCGGTTCCTCTATTCTTGATATTTACAAAGGAAATGCTGATTTAAGCCGCAGGGCATTGAGTTATTTCCTGCCAGGGCTTTCTTTTCGAGAGTATATAATGTTATCTAAGGGGATACAAATACTACCTTATTCTTTACAAGATATATTAAATCATAAAGTAGAACTTCCGGGAGTTAATCACCCGTTACCATTGTTCAAAGAATATTTAGAAAATGGTTATTATCCATTTTTTAGTGATCCCGGATATGACCAACGCCTACGTAATATCATTAATTTAACTGTCGAAAATGATATACCAATTTATGCAAATATGAATGTAGCAACTACCAAAAAAATCCGGCAATTACTTTATGTTATATCACAAAGTGTACCTTTTAAACCCAATTTTACCAAAATTGGACAACTGATAGGCGTACATCGTAATCTTATTACTGATTTTCTATATTATTTAGAAAGAGCTGGTATAATAGCTCAGCTACGTAATGGTACAGGAGGAATTCGTTTACTCGGAAAAATAGAAAAGATCTATTTGGATAATACTAATTTAGTCTATGCCTTGGCTGAAAACAAACCCGATACAGGAAACATTCGGGAAACATTTTTTCTCTCTCAAATGAAAGTTCACCATAAAGTGATTTCATCAGAGAAGTCAGATTTTGAAATAGATAACTATACTTTTGAAATAGGAGGGGCAGGAAAACAGCAAAAACAAATACATGGTATAGAAAATGCTTATGTGGTAAAAGACGATATAGAATATGGATACAATAACACAATACCTTTGTGGCATTTCGGATTCAATTATTAACATTGTGGCGAATAGTAGCGCATATTAAATCCATCCTATATTCCCAACAATACAATAAATAATTCAGATGGTCATGTAAAGAAATGAAAAGAGGGTGCGCTTCACAAAAGGGTACCCTCTTACTATATATGCAATATAGCATCATTTCAAATAAATGTTATGAATTATAAGCCAGATATAAAATCGACGATTTTGACTATGCTTTCTGTATTATTCTTTATTCGATTCTTCTTTATAAATAATGCTATCTCTTTCTTTAGATCAGGAAATAACTTTACCAGTTCTTTAGCTTTAGTAAATTTCTTCAATTGATTATCTACTTCAATATAATACAGAACGTAAGGTTCCGCTTTATAGTTTTCGGGTAATTTCAATTGATAGATTTCTCCGGATGTGTTTAATGATGAAATATTATCAACAGCCGTAGTTGAAGAAGTACCATAGCCGATGTTTTGTGCTTGAATACTCATCCGGCAACGATAAGAAGCGTATAAAGTATACTTATTCCGTGACAAGACTTCATAAAAACGATTGTCAACCGGAACAAACTTTCGTTTATCAAAATAGACCGTATCAATCTGATCTATCGGATACAATGCCATATTCTTACCTTCTGGTGAAATATAAATCATCTCTTCTGTGGCTTTATTATAATTGAGTGCAGTCCGATTTTCCTTCTTGTTTTTGTATAAAATCGTGGCGTCTCTAAACTGGTTGAACAGAAAATGATTATCTATACTCTGTCCTACAACATTAACTCCCCAAAACAATAAGGGGGCTATTTGTATGATACGGATTTTTAGCAAATTCATTCTATAAATATTTTTCGTTTATACATATTGTTTCCGGATAGAATGGATACAATATAGATACCTTGAGAAAATTGTTTCAACGAAAGTTGGTTCGTGTTTTTAGTTTGTTCCAAAACTTTGCCTGAAATATCTGTTACGACAATAGACTCAACGTTTTCATCTGATGACACATACAGTGTATTATCCACCATTTTTAGTTGCATCTTTCTATCATCAAAAAGATTTTCAAAGCCAGTAGGAATATCTTCTATTTCGAAAGTCAACTTATCATCTTCCATGATCACATTTCTAATTCTCAGGCCACCGTCCGAATTATCTGACAAGAAAGGCTTAGGGAATGTTTTATCTGTCATTACAGCACCCGAAGTTGTCTGATAAGCGGCTTCATCCAAAAAACCATTTTCCGTTAATGAACCAAAGGGACGATAAATATAAACTTCATCAGGAGGACCGTTGCGATTCCCTTCACTGACCGTTGTATTGATTCTATAAATGAGTAGCCCTGACCGGATCAGATTTTTTTCATACTTTCCTTCTTTTTTCCGGTATTCCAAAACAAAATATTCATTTGGATTAGTAGAGTTAACTTTATAGCAACTATTTTCTGCACTCTGAGATAATGGAAGTAGTGTATAGGTACCCGGTTGGGTTATTGTAGGCATATCTTTAATCCAACTTTGGCCTGCATACATCCATTTCATATAGGCTCCCATGTGACACCAACCACTGTTCATCAGATCCCAACTACCCACAGGATCGAGATTCTGACTTTCTTCACTATAATGATATAAATCCGGTGCACCTAATGCATGGAACATCTCATGGCAAAGTGTATTCACGGTAACTTGGTTCTCGGGTTGGAAAACATAATCCATCACTCGCTTACCATGAATGTAGCATTCCTTAGTATAAAGCGACCAACGGTGTGCCCACAATAAATCACTCCAGCCATCACTATTTCCTTGAATGACAAAACAGACATTGTCTATATAGCCGTCGTTGTCATTATCCAGCTCATCCGGCGTAAAATCTTGTTCGATACTGGCTTTTACTGCATCAATAGCATTTACTATCAAGTTATGTTCTCTGTTTGTCGACTCGTCACTTGTTCTATAGCCATCAGGGTTAGTTGTTGCATTATAAGGGCGATAAAAGCCTCTGTTATGAAAATCGATGTAACCATTAGCGGTAGAAGTCATATCCGAAGTTTTGGGATAAAAATGTGAAGTGATATCCAAATTACTGTATGATACCTCCTTATAATAGTCTTTCAATGATCCGCTCGAAGATGTAGTACTATTGAACCGACTGTCATATACCGATCTCTTTTTTGAGAATGTGGTAGCATCTTTAAAAGAAACAAATATGACGATATTGTTTAATGGATTTTTATGAGAGGCATATTGAGGTTTAGTAGTTCTGGTCATTGGCTGAATTTGCATTCGTTCCCGGCGTTTGTCGTATTGTTGTTTTGATATTTTCAACCAAGGAGCGATTTTTGTTTTTGATGGTAATTCATCATCCACCCGATATATTGAAGGTACCAGTTCTCCTTTATCGTTTTTAATTGCATAATAACAATAACCATCTTCTGCTTGTACAATGGTGTACCCGTCTTTATCATGTATCCAATGATAAAATTCGTCACCAGATGCATACAAAGCTAACTGACTTCCATCGGCTTGAGTAACAATGGTTTCCAAAAAGCGGAAAGGAGCTGCATATATACCCAAACATGTGCAACACAGAAAGACAATAAATAATAGATTCCTTTTCATAATATATTTGTTTTTAGACAAATAAGGTCACCTTAATATCAGGTGACCTTATCAAGTTATTGATTACTCATTTTATTACTTTTTTGTAAAAGTAACACTGCCTTGCATCCAATATTCAAACCATGCATACGGAACACCTGATTCATAAGCAAGGAATCCAAATCCATTATCTTCATTCAATGTAATTATCCCATTATCATAAGTTGCCATTACATTATCAGTTTCGCTATGTTATTGTTTCCCATCTTCGACTGTTGTCCATACGAAATGAGCAATATATCCAGCTTGTGCTTCTCCTACATCTTGATTCTTATAGAATGTGATAACCGTCTCCCCATCTTCTTCACCAACAGAAGCTAAAACAACTTCCGGATATCCAAAGTCAACTTCTATTTCGTTCAATGCTCCGGCATCGTGTGCTGCTATTGTAACATCATATCCATTAGGAGAAGCCTGGCCTTGAGATATCAGAATTCCTTCCATTGCATACGTTCCAAACAAATATGATAACGGATGTTCATCGTCTGCAATGGATATTTTTACAGAGTTCTGAACGGATTCTTTCAATTCAGGAGTACTACTTGCAATCGTAAGTGTAAATGTCTTTTTTCCTGTGAATACATTATTATCAATAGGACGAATTACAATATTCTGAGTTCCATAGCCTTCTTCAAAAGTGATTTCTTTATTGTCTATTGTGAAATCTTCACCTTCAATGGCTGGATTCGTATCTCCCTCTGTTGAAACGGCCAATGTAACAGTAACTTTACCGCTTCCGGGGATACCGGCCAATACTAATGGAATCTCTAAAGGTTCAGTAGCATTTTCATTTACAGAGGCAGTTGTTTTTGAAAAACTGGCGTTGCTATCTTCTGCATTGAATGACTGCGGAATGTTATCATCACATGAAGCAATAACAAATAAAGTTCCGACAGCCAGAATTAAATATTTCAATTTTCTCATTTGTTTCTGTTTTTAGAATTAATATTTGTTCTGAATCATATTTTCATTTGCATCTATTTCTGACTGAGGAATAGGCAATACATAATAAGGGCTGTCAGCTGACACTTCCTGTGCATCAGAACTTGCACCTGTGCCATCAGCAAGGAACCCTTTATCGTCACGGATCACATCTTCATGGCGGCGCTTCAGATCAAAGAACCGATGTCCTTCAAATGCAAGCTCCAAACGTCTTTGTAACTGAATTTCCTTTTCCAATGCAGATCCGGCTTCAGTACCTTCTTCATAATCAGAATAGCGTTTTGCACGTAATAGATTCAAATCACTCAGCGCCTCCGGATAATTCTTTAAGTTGTAATTGGCTTCAGCGCGTGTCATATACATTTCAGATGTACGGATAAGAGGAATGTCAACCAAACCTACAGTAGCTCCACCATTATTCCATTTCCATACAACGTTGCACAAACCACTCTTACAGGTCACTTGCTTTATAACTGCATTACGACAGTCTGTACCTGAATACAATGATTTTAATCCATAAGAAACAGAGTAGTTAGCATTATAATTGCTTACACTTCCCTGTCCCCAGTCATTACCTGGCAAATAACCGTCATCAGACTTCAACGCAATACGTAATATAACCTCTGGAACATCCATGCTCGTAGTGTATATTTTACTAAAGTCATCGATACCGGCAATATCAGAACCGTCACCAGCTATCGCTTCAGTAGCATTATCCACAGCCAATTGGTCTTTTCCCATCGTCAGATATACGCGTGCCAAAATTGCTGCAATAGCCTTTTTATTTAAACGATAATTGATTGTCGTATTATAATCATCGCTCATCATCCCTTTGGCTCTTTCCAAGTCTTCCGTCAACCAAGTATATACCTCTTTTACCGTGTTACGAGCCGGAAGCGTTGTTTCCGTATCTTTTTTATAAGTTACCCCCAGATCAGAATCGGAAGCTTGGAGATAATTTTTACCATAAAGGCGTACCAGGTCAAAATGGATCATTCCGCGCAAAGCGAGACATTCAGCCAACAAGTTCTTACCTAATTTTTCATCTGAAGCAATGATTGAAGGATCACTTTCCATGCGTGTAATAACCTCGTTTGTTCCCAATATGGCATTGTATGCAGCACTCCACATTCCACTTACACCATAAGTGTCGGCATAAAATTTAAATCCGGCAAACTCGTTATAGATAAGACGTCCGTCACGGTTCAGAATCAGATTGTCTGACATCACATCAGGTACCATCAACATAAAATTGGCTGTGTAGGATGAAGAACGCATCGATTCATATACACTATTTGTGGTATTATTAAAATCTTCTAAAGATTCTAATGCGTTATCGCTGTTCAGTGAGTCATGGGGAGTTGTGTCCAAAAAATCAGCACATCCCGTAAATGAAAGACTCAAAAAAGCGATTACCGGTATTATTGTTTTTCTTGATAGTTTCATACTTTATTTTTTTAATGAAAAAACTTTATTAAAAACCTATTTCGATACCAAACATAATGGTACGTGAAGCAGGGAAGCTAAAATCGAGTACAGCCGCTGCTGGACCTGCTGTAGCTGCCAATCCTGTTGTACGCGAGTCCCCAACTTCCGGGTCAAGACCACGGAAATTCGTAATTGTGAACAGGTTCAATCCTTGGGCAAAAATTCTCAGATTTTCAACTTTTAAAGGTTTCAGTAAACTTTTTGGGAATGTATAAGCCAAAGTCAGATTTCTCAGACGCATATAAGAACCGTCTTCAAGATATCTGGTAGACATATAGGTGCTGTTATTTAAATCCTGTCTCGGTACATTGGTTATATCTCCCGGTTGCTTCCATTGGTCATACAATAAGCTCTTATCTAAATTCTGTCCGATTTGTGCACCATCGCTTTCCGTAAAGAAACGGTTGTGATTATAGATGTAGTTGCCACCTGAGAAATAAAAATCAGCATTCAATTCGATACCTTTGTATGCCACTCTCGCTCCAAACGAACCAAAATATTTCGGGTCCGGAGTCTTATCATCCAAAATTACCGCATCGTTCGAATCATATACATTTGTAATTTTACCGTCTTTGGTATAGTACAAAGCATCTCCATTTGCAGGATTTACACCGGCCCAACGTACCATTTTGTACACATTGATAGGATATCCCTCTTTGATTAAGTTATTCCAGCCAACTGTTATGTCATTCCCTTTGTATAATTTCTCAATTTTGTTTTTATTTTGGGATATCATTCCATTCAGACTGAATGTCCAATCATTGGTCTTTATGATATCACCGCTAATAGTGAATTCATACCCCTTATTCATCAATTCTCCAACATTATCAATACGGCTTGAAAAACCGGAAGTCATTGAAAGCCGTGTTGCTAAAAGCAGATCGGTTGTTTTACGTTTATAAAGGTCGAATGTGATATTCAAACGTGAATCAAAAAATGCGGCATCCAGACCTACAGATGATTGCATACTCTTTTCCCATGAAAGTTCCGGATTTGGTAAACGTTTCGGGTAAGCAGTCGAAGCACCGTTGTAGCTACCGTAACCATATACACCTTGTGCGGCATAATCACCGATGTTATTATTACCGGAAGTACCTACACTGCCACGAAGTTTCAAACGGCTCAACCATTCTACATCTTCAAGGAAGCTTTCTCTTTCCATATTCCATCCTAAACCGATAGCCCAGAATGTACCGAACTGATTGTCTGCACCAAAGCGGGAAGAACCGTCACGACGTATTGCAGCATCAACAATATATTTATCATCATATGTATAGCCTGCCGTAGCCAAGTAAGAAAGCATTCTCCAATCTGTAGTAATACCTTCAACATCTTTATCGGTTGCACCAATATCTATGGCATCCAATTTTCCGGTAGGATATCCGCTGACAGCAGCAGCAATATCACGATAATTACTGGATTGTGCCTCCATACCGACAATAGCCTTCACTTGATGCACATCATTGAACGTTTTATCATAGCTCAACATATTCGTCCATACCCAAGTAGCTCTATGTGCATATGAATCACGACGATACCCATAAGGAGAACCTAATATTTGAGACAATTGAGACTCCGGATGATTGAACTGATACTGCAGATTTTGGGTATAATCAATACCTGCAACAGTAGTATATTTAATCTCGTCCCAAATTCTCCACTCGAGACTGAAAGCGCCAAGCATTTTCAACTTATTGATATAGGATGGGTTATTATCGATATTCTCGAATATATTCAAAGGTACACCACCGACAATTATGTCAGTATTGTAAGTGCCATCTTCATTATAAGGTGCATCATATGGGTTTGCACTATAAATATAATTAAAAGGATTCAATGCATTACGGTCAGTTCTCAATAATCCTTCCTTAGATACACCGGCCGATGAAGAGAAATTAATCTTCAAACGATCTTTAATTTTGTGTTCGATATTAGCACGAACGGTACCACGAGTCAGATACGAACCCGGCACAATTGCATCCTGATCAAAATATTGACCGGAAATATAAAAACGGGTAGCATCCGTACCACCGGATACGTTCAGTTCGTATGATTGAGTAAAGCCGGTACGGAAAACTTCATCCGCCCAATTGGTATTTGGTGCAGCTGCAATTTCTTCATCTGTCATTGAAGCTCCTTGACCGCTACCCAACTGGCGCTCATAAAGTAGTTTCTCCTGTGCATTCATCATTGTAAAATCACCGTCAGTCAATGTTCTGGTCGAAATTCCAAATAAAGCCTTCGCATTTACAGTTGTCTTTCCACTTTGTCCCTTTTTAGTAGTAATCAGGATTACGCCATTAGCACCTCTGGAACCGTATATAGCAGTAGCAGAAGCATCTTTCAATATAGACATATATTCTATATCGTTGGAGTTAAGAGCCGCAAAATCAGTAGAAGAAACTGGTACACCATCAATTACATATAGCGGGTCATTACCTGCAGAAATAGAACTGGTACCGCGAATCTTAATATTTGCTCCGGCACCTGGTCTACCGGTAGAAGCCGTAACTTGTACACCGGCTGCTTTTCCTTGCAATGCCTGATCGACACTATTTACCGGAACTTTTGTTAATTGATCCGCTTTTACAATATCTACAGATCCCGTCAATGAACTCTTTTTTGCAGAACCATATGCTACAACTACAACTTCATCAACCATCTGTGAATCAGATTTTAATATTACCTTTACAGTTGGTTTGATCGTTACCTCCTGTGTCTGCATTCCGATGTAAGAAATCTGCAAAGTCTTTGCAGAACTATCAGTATGTTATTGTACTGATATACATATAGATACAAAAGCAAGAAGAACTAATAAAAGAATATTGAAAAGAATATAACTTGCTGAAAATAAAAATGTTAACTATTTTGTAGTAAAACTTTGTTTTAGTCATTTCTACTATTACAGTACTTTGTTTTTAATATAACCACCTGTATTATAGTAGATTATAAATTACTTATCTTATTTGTGTCGTATTGAAGATATACTTTTAAGTCACTAATAATATGTCCGTTACTAATTAATTTACTTTATAAATGAGCAGAACAATAAAAAGAGTAACTATCGAAATGCGATAATTACCCTTTCTTTTATGTAAGATATTATAAACGTTATTCGTTTATATCCTCCTTAAATCAGCAATCAATTCTTAATAAATTTAGCGGAACTAACTCCTTCGGTAGTAATTACCTTTAGTATATATATGCCGGAATCATAATCTTCGCATGAAAAATTGAACTCTACGTTTTCCGGACATTCGATTTCCTTTTGTAATTGTCCTTTCATATCATAGATCATCAACATTGTCATTGTTACAGGAGATTTTATAAAAATCCGGTTATTATCATTTGTGATGATAACATTCGATATATTATTCTGTTCCGTTTTTTTCAGACCTGTTCCTCCTGCTTTTACTACAATTTCTGTAGTTACATCCCGACCTCCTTGCACTTGACTCCATGTTTCAACATCATTTGCACGATACATTAACCAAATCCGATCACCGCTTTCCGGGGTTTTGGTAATGGTACAGGTGAGCGAATATCCGCTACCGGGCATACTTCCACTACTACCATCCATTGCCTCCAATTTAGAAATGGCATGTTCTCTGGATATAAACTCTTTTACATCCCCATTCTCGCCAACCAATGCTAAAGCTATGGTACCGGCAAAATTGCGAAGACCATAATTCGCTATAAACGCAGCCATTACATCAAACTGAGTATTAGGTAAGAATTTTGTTTCTGTCGTAGATAATCCGCTATAAGTAACTCCACCTGAACTTCCTTTAAAAAAGGCCAACATATCACGATAGCTTGAACCGGTTTCTGCTTTTTTTATACCTACTATTACATTTTGTCCGATAGAAAATCCTCCGCCGGAATTACCTCCTATACCTTGTTGGTCAGGTTCCAGCGTTGATAATAAATAATACCCGTTAGCTATACCGCCCCATCCCCAATTTACATGATACCTGTCGGCTTTGTAACCATCAAAAACAAATTGATGCCCCTCACGTTGGCTATTACTTCCACCATAAATCACAGGGCGGCCGGTATTTAATTCCGCTTTTAACAGAGCATCCCACTCGTTACTTGTGTACCATTCCTTTTCCAGTACAGTCATACTTTTATCATACTTCATATAATCTACCATTCCCCGGGCGGCTATCAAAGTGAAAGCTCCACTTTCTTTAGGCGTATAATCCATCTGGGAAAGTACACCACAGTGATACATCAACCTTGCCACCTGATTGGCTTGCGTCGAAGTATAAACACCTTCTTCATAAATATCCGGCATATTGTCCCAATCGTAAGTTGCCGTATAATTTGCAGAAACGGTTCTTTCATAAGTTCGTGTCGTATATGAAAATGTAGCGCCATTTCCTTTATCCGGCCAACGGTTATATTTCATGACGATAGCCAATGCAGTTGCTACACAACCCGTTGGAGCTATAATCCCATCTATCGGCGGACACATTTTGTTATAAGGAGTGCCTTGGTTCCATAGAGCGGTTTCCAACAGCACTTCATCTTCTGCATTGTCTGATAAGTATCCATTTTCCAAACTGTTCCACAGTGCTGTTATTGATGCAGACGGAACCCTATTTTGTGCTCTGCTCCAATTAATCTCTTCCCGATAGTATGTCATCCAGTTTTGTAAATTAGATGGCATGTTTTCAACCTCAAATTTTCCAGTATTGCTGTATGCCAATACAGGAACTGCCACATCATCACCGGCAATAATAACAAATCCTCCTTGAGGAATACGATTGAAAACATGAAAGGCCGGTATGGCATCAGCACGCGTTTGCGCGCTTTCACCATTCCATATGTATTCATATTTCGTTTCAACGGAACGGGTTGTTTCTTGATTTCCGAAGAATGTGCGGGCTAATTGCTCCGCTCTCGACACGGTTACATTATCTGCCCATAACAACGATGATGAAAAAAGAAAAAGCCAAAACAGATTACGTCTCATAAATATATATTTTTATATAATAAAGGTTCGATACTCGGCAACTATTAATCTCCAGAATAAAAATCCCCTTACTTTTGAGAAGAGCAAGGGGATTTCAATTTGTCAAAGTCAGCTATTATTCAGCTGTAAGACTCGCTTTATAAACATCAATGCTTAAATATAATTTCGTTGGATTTTTGCTGGCGGGAGCTGCGCCATCATTATCCTGAATAAAGAGAGAGTTGGCAGGGAACGTTATCACATCGTTTGCAATCGTCCCCAATGGATATGTTTTAATGTCATTTGACAAGTTTCCATAAACAGTACCAATTATCATCTCACCATACCCCAGGTTTAGACCGGTTTTTGCGACCTGCATCGTCACCCCATCAATAGTAGATGTCAATACAAACTGGCGCTCTCCCAGGAATGTTTCATTATAGGGATATCCGTCATATATTACAGGATCTCTACTAATATAATATTCTGCCGGAGCATAAGCGTTATTAAAACGATATTTCATAGAACTTCCCAAATCAGCTTTTTCAATCTCGATCCCTACTGCCATCGGACTAACTCCGAAGAAAGTGGAAACAGTACCATCTACATAAACACCCATACCGATACTTTCCCATTTGATACGTTGTATACTGGTTTTGGCCAGACTTGCTCCTTTATACGGGTTGACATAATCGGAATCAAAAGTCAACTCAAAACTATATTCAACTCCCATTTCTGCATTCGGGAACGTAACTACCATAGTTGTCTCTGCTTCACCGGCTGCAAAAGATACCGACTCCGGAATTACGAAAACATTATTAGAATTGTTTATCACTTTTACAGGTACAGTCACTGCCCCGTCCGTTTTATCACGGCCTACAGTTAGAGTTAATGAAGTGATAGCCGGATCGAGTTCATAATTATAGGTATTGGATTCAGAGAAATAAACACCGACACAATCAGGACTTACCGTTGGAGAGGGGTCTCTCTCAAGATCATCAGAGCAAGCACCAAGAGCCCATGACAATACTCCTAATACTGCAAATTTAATATATTTATTCATATTCTTCATATTTATTTAAAACGATTATTATTAGTCCGTTACACCATCTTTCAAGCCGGCACCGTCTCCCGGTTGAGGTTGACGACCGCCATTATTATTTGCTGATAAAGGAATACCGAG
>ERZ791659.1206-NODE-1206-length-14583-cov-2.58363_pt1 | contig 14583 bp, 9 predicted proteins | sample MGYA00510053_ERZ791659 | MGnify/ENA primary metagenome ERZ791659 (study PRJEB30046, sample SAMN00715192) | human gut metagenome | study: EMG produced TPA metagenomics assembly of the A metagenome-wide association study of gut microbiota in type 2... | reverse complement strand
TAGCGGGTGCTCGAATCACGGCTGCCTGCCAACGAAGAGGTCACTCCGTCGTTTCCGGTTGCCCAATAGGAATTCGCTCCGTCAGAGTTCGGATACCAACTCTTCTTAAAGGTTCCTGTGGGATTCTGCGACCAGGTATCGAAGTTTAAGTTGGGTATTTCTTGTATCTTTTCGGTTGTGAACGCGGCTTCCGTACTGGGAATTTCTTCGACTACTACCCGCCAAACGTAGTCGGTGCCATCTTGCAACCCGGTCAGTGTCGTACTGAAAGTAGTACCACTTTCCAGTTTCACATCTGCCTCGGGTACAACGCTCCAGGTATCTTCCGACTTCTTCCTGTATTCCACACGGGGAGTGGTTCCCTGCTTCATGCCCCCATTCAGAGTGGCACGTGTGGCCCATACATCGGCACTGCCCGTAGTACCTGTCGATCTGTCGGTGTGTTACGCACCACATCGACCGTCCATAGCTCTTCTTTATCGAAACGGCTGACAACAAACTCTTGCGGTCTGCGGAAATTGGTTACGGTGGACGGATCGGGGGTGATGGTAGCCTTACTGCCTCCCAGAATCATCTTTGTTATCTTGACAGCAGACAGATCCTGCTTCTGCGAGACATACACCAATACCGTGTGATTCTTATCATCGATGATGGCAGGCAAGGCTTGGTTCTCGACTTCGACTACTCTCTCGATTGTCTGCTTAACGGTTATCATCCACTGATAATCCTGATAAGTACGCAGCAGAAAAGGAACGGTCTTACTGAAATCGACCCGTGTATCTGCTCCTGCCGGCAAGTCAGCTAAAGCAGAAAAGCCGACCGAAGGAAATTTATTGGGGCTGACGCAGTATTGTTCGTCTACGCTGTAAGTGGCTTCTTCGTTCACAACGAACCTGGTAATACGCAATTCTTCTATATCGACTTCATCACCTACTTCGACTGCGATGGTGCGGCTGTTCTTGTTTATCTCGGCATCACCGGTCTGCCCTTCTACTTCGAAAGCTGTAATTTCGCCTTTGATGTAAGGGTAAGGAATGTCATTCTGTATGCAAGCACCCAGAGCAAAGACCGACAGAAACAGGAATAGATAAATTTGTAAACTCTTCATTTCTCAAAACACTGCTTAAATTAGAAATACATCGTCATTCCGAGATTAATCGAGAATAAGTCTATCTTGAAATTACCACTTGCACTATGACGGGAAGCTTTGTTTACCTGATTGTGTATCTGATCGACCCATTTATAACTGAATCCCATCACTCCTACCGAAACTTCTACCGAAGCAAAATCGGATACGAATGCCGCCAATCCGGGAGCTGCACCGATCTCAAACGTGTGAGAACGCTGATAGTATCCCGTCAAGTCGTTACCCGTACCATTGGAGTGTTTCCCTTGCCCGTAAGCATAAGTCAGACGCACTTCATTGAAGAAGCCGAACACTTTGCTGCTGCCCAGACCCATATAGGTACGCAGAAATCCGGATGCGGAATAGTTATGCTCCAGATACATATCGTCTTTGATGTGGAACGAAAGATCATCGCCCAGATTAATGTCTACGTTTCCTATATTGAAGTAGGTACGGGAGTAGGTGAACCTGCCTCCCGCTGCCATATTGTCGGCAAAGAAGTATCCTCCGAAGGGACTCAAACGAAATGTATAACCTTTGGCATCGATATTTGCCAATACCAAAAACTGGTATTGATCAGCACTCTGCTCCGAATACGAAACTGTAGAACCCATAAACCATTGCCCTTTCGGGACAAACACACTCTTCACGATTCCACGGTCAAACTTCTTCTTTGCCTGGACCAGTACCGGACAAAGAAGAAGTAGAAATATAATTATTTTTTTCATTCGCTATGGATTAGTTGGCGGTAACAGGTGTACCGTACACCAATTCAAAATCATCAATCAACATGACACTGCTTTCGCTGCCGGTAAAGAAGTCACCATATTTACTTGCAGAAGCAACAACGATAATATATTTGGGTTTACGGGTCAAATCACGATATTGCAGATCAATCGTAAACTGCTTCCAAACTACATTTCCGCTTTCATCGAAAGAACCTTTAGACTCTTCATCGGTAATGGAACCGTAGGCTATGACATCTTTATTGGCTTCGGAAAGATCGACCGTATAACGCGTGGGACTGCCTTCTTTGTTATTGTTGACTTCATAAGCTGTCTTCACTCCATTATCATCAACCAAACCTTCATTGTCAGTCAAAGCAATATAGATGGCACATTTATCACCACCCGAGTTTTTCAATTCCTCCACATTATGATCTCCACGATCTATACTGGTTCCACGAGTGTATTTGTACCATCCCTTCAGTTGCGTAGGACGTGACGTAAACTCACGGCCGAAACGTATACGTGCTCCCATCGGGCTTGTATACGTTTCCATATAACGCCCGATATAGATGTTACCGGCAGCAAATTTTCCGATACCAAACATTCCCACAAATTGCGAAGACAATTTGGCCGATTTACCACCTACGGTATGTACATCGTTACTTTCTCCGATACTTGGATTTTTACTCATGGTAGCTGCTCCCACATTACCGGTATCCCAATACGAATTCTTTGCAGAAGCCTCAGCCGCAGTTCCCGGGAACCAAGTTTTTCCATTCTGATTCCATTCATCAAAACTTCCATTTTCCAGTTGTTTCTGGAGTTCGGTGGTCGCAGTCGTTATTTTTCCGTTTACTCCATTTATTGCAAAACAGAAATCATACTCCGTACCGGGAATCAGACCGGTTATGGTTGCAACAAGCTTTCCATCGGCCTGTTCAACATTGGACACCGTATTCCAATCTTCCGTTCCGGAAATGCGATATTTACACTCTTTGGTAACAACACCGTCAGGAAGAGGAAGAGTTACGTCTGCAAAATCAGACCAGACATTTACACTCGGATTACTTTCTTTAGGAATGGAAATATTCACATTATACTCTTTGGTAGAAGGATCTAAAGTAACAGATACACCACCATAAGCACCATTGGCCTTCATAGTATAGTTAATACGATAGTGCTGACGTTCTTTTACATCTGTAATCGGTTCGGATTCAAAAACAAAAGAACGTCCATCCGTATTTGTCAATGCCAACGAAATATTCAGATTATCCACCGCAAAATATCCGGAACGTGTTTCATCCTTACCAAAAACCAGTTTACCGGAAGAATTACCCACAGAACAGCTCAGTTTCGAAAAATACTTCTTCACATCAGCACTGTAATTGACTGTCACTTTCACATTAGCCAAACGACACTCTATATTCACATTCTGATTTACTTTCGGAACAACCGTTACTTCACTTTGCCCCCAGTAATAAGGCTCGTCAAATCCGGCTGTCCCTACATCAACCCCTTTTGAGAAAGCATTAATGGTATAGGAACCTAATGGCAATTCAAGAGGAGTAGATGTCCAGTTATGCCAATCATCAGTCTCCTTTACAACGGTCCCGGCTCTGTCAACTACCTGCAAGGCAATCGGCAACTCTTCTGCTCTTGTTGCCGGAACTAAAATCGTACTTGTATTCTTCTCCACGGAAAACTGGAGAAATCCGGTCTTACCATTGGAAGTCTCCTCTTGTTGGCATGATGCCATCACAAGAGTAAAGACAGAGACAAACAAATATATATATCTTTTCATTGGAAATTCAAATTAATTTTTCACCACTTTTACTGTCAATTTCTTGGCTAACTCCTTACCATTATTATCAATCAGTTTAATAGTAAAATAATGTTGCTGAAGGCCAAACGGTGACAACATAGGCATAAAGCCGGATACATCAAAGATGAACTCTTTTTTATCTTTAATCGGATCATTCGGATCAATCAGCCCTATACCGGATCCGTCTTCTAAACTACCTCCAAGTTTATCTTCCAAATCACCGGGATTAGCCAAATCGAATGTTTCTCCCAACCCCATTTGAGAAATCAAACCTATAAACTCATTAGAGTCTGAAGTGATAGTCACAAGCAAGTTCCGGATTCCGGCCGGAGCTTTCATCGTTACCTGAACTGTCGGCGGATTGTTCGTATCCACTTCCACCACTTCATCTGCTCCGATAATCTCCGGTCCGTCTTCTGCCGGCTGATCCGGTTCTGTAGGCTGATCCGGCTCCTCCGGTTTCGATTCTTCAATCAGTTCAGTTGGTACTTTCACTGTTATGCCGGTCTCGTCCATTGTCAAGTCAATATCCAACTGTATCCCCAATTTCGGATCAGAAGGGGTCACATCCGGTTCTTCCGGGTCCTCACCCTCTTCTACAGGTTTCACTGTAACATTAAAAGAATCACCTCCCTCCAAGCCTTCTTCATCAGGTTTGGTCACAGTATAAATAGTTTCAATGTCTCTACCTGTTTCCTTCTCAGTTACTTTTGCCACAATTTTAATCGAAGTGGCTCCATTGGGAATGCTGAGATAAATTGAACCTAAATCTTCCTTCTTCACATAAATAACTCCGCCAATCCCATTTGAAACGGTAAACACATAATCGTCGGCAAACATACTGAGAAACTCGTCCGATACATTCAAACTGACCTTTACCGTTGCCGATTTACAGAGAACTTCCGCCTTAGATTCCATTCCCTGCTTCACTTCAATAGAAGAGCTTCCTTCAAAATAAGGAGTACGCGAAGCATCTTGCAAAACACCGCTTTTAGCCACAATCTTATAGTTTCCTACCGGAACGACCAACGGCAAGGCCTCTTTCAGCTTCGCATAGCTGGCAAACGAACGAACCACAGCCTCAGTGGCATTATCAACAATCTCTACTTTATAGGTATTCACATCCAGTTCATCAGTAAGTGACGTACTTTCAGCTTTTGTAGAAGGCGTAGCCTGCGTCTTGTTCACCAGATCCAATGTCAGAAGTCCTTCGTCATTCTTCAAATTATATTTGCCTTCCAGCTCATTTTTCATCTCGCAGGAACTCAAACAAAGTGCTATCAATGCCAGCACTGCATATATGTTTCTTATCGCATTCATATATACCAATCTTTTATATTTACTTACTTGCATTACCCGGCCAATACTCTTCCGGAATCTCAATATTCACATCCTTATCTTCCGTACCGGTATCCACGGTTACGTCCAACGATGCAGTACCCGTAGAAATAGTAATCACCTCCGGATCTACTGTAATAGTAAGATGCGTTTTGGGAGCTACTTTTTTCTCGGCAACCAAAGCTTCCATCACCACCGCATTGCCTTCTTTATCTTTGAAACCTCCTACAGTGATAGATACATTCTCACCATCGGCATTTGCTTTCAGATAAGCATCCTTACCGGAGTCTTTTTTCATATTTACTTCAAAAGGAGCAGTCAGGTGTGAAGTAGAAAGGGAGACAGTACAATCCGAATAATATTTTAGAAAATCCTCCGTATAAACGACTGATACTTTAACATTAGCCGGCTTACAGTACAAAATAACATTCTTTTGTTCGCCTTCACTGACAGTGAACTCCTGGCTGCCTTCCACATACAGTTTATCGAAACCTGCATCTACATTATCACCGTAGAAGGCTTTCACCGTATATTTTTTGCCGGCAGTCAGATCGATAGACAAAGGCATATCCTTGTACAGGCCATCGTATAAAGAGGTACCGTCGCCCTCGTTGACCGTAACTTGATAGTTATCGACTTTTTTGTATTCCGCTTCGCTGACGGAACGGGTTTTCTCTGCAAAAGAAGGATTGGCTGAAAGCCCAAGACTTAAAGAACCAACACCGTATGAAACAGCATCACTGCCGGAATCACACGAGGCAATACATGAAATTAGCATCGCCATACTAACCATAAAAGAGAGTCTTTTCATAATGATAACTACTAAATATTATTCATAAGTTGTAAAAACCGCAGGCAAAATTATAGTTTTCTTTTATTATAATAAATACACAACCTTCGATTCCTTACAAAATCTGAAAAAAGGACCACAAATAGTTGTTTAATCATAAAAACAGACCACAGAAATGGGCTAAAACAAGAAAGTCCCGCCTTTCTTATGAAAAACAGGACTTTTTTTATACAATATTATTTTATTATTTCTCCGGCATAAGAACCACTCCAAGTTTCTTTTTACCATCCATTTTCACAACAATCGGCCTCTCAAAGTGTATGTGACGAAGATATTCAGTCTCAAATACGGCAGGTTGCGCATTCAGAAACTCCTGGTTGTATATTCCATCATTCATAAACGCATTGATGGTGAAATAACCTACACCAAAGGAGGTCAGATTCTGGAAGAAATGCGTCCCCTGACTGGGGTCTACCCGGTAATTGGTCAGTCCGGCTTCCACAATGACACGCGCAGCAGAAATATGCGGCCACTTCACCGGGATACCTAACCAAGTGTCACTGCTTCCCCATCGTCCGGGTCCGACAAGTACATAGTTCTTGCCTTCATTCAGGAACTGCTGGTTAAGTTTCTCTATTTCCCAAGCTATATTCTGATTGTTCGATGCACTGTAATGATCAGTCTTGACATATACGATATCATGTATTTCGTTCATAATGCCATGCCCCAAGGAGTTATTGGAACGGAGCAGCACATCTTCGTCCGAAATAGTAGTAAGATCTTCATCCAGCATATCTTTACTGTCTACAATGGGACGTACCTGAAGCAGATAGAACGTACCGGTCTTATCACGGTCATGATTGAGTGTCACTGCAAATTCGATCTCTACCGGACGGCGCATCTCCTGCTGCCCATAACGAAGTACCCAGCGCAGAATGCGTGCCAACGGAAATACATCGTGCTGCAAGATGTTGGCAAACGTAATCACTTTACGCCCACCGGGATATAAACCGTCACGAATCACCTGGTCATACGGATCATAGGTAGAAGCTATATACCGTAACGAACCGTCTTTTTCGGCTTCTTTCACATGCAACTTCAGAAGATTGAATCCATCATCAATCGAAAAGTTATCACCGGCATTTTTCAGATCGAGAGCGTAAAAACGGGTCTGCGTCTCTTTCAAGGCAATATCCAGTTCACTGGTTTGCAACACCTTTGAAGGATGGGCAGGCGAGAAACGTAAAGTCATACCTCCGTCCACGATATACTTGCCCAAACCGAGAGCCAGGTTTACCGTACCTTCTTCAGCTTTCTCGTCGCCAATGGGATAGTAATTGAGAGATCGGGCTACACCGGACATCGAAGGATAATAACGGTCTCCGTACTGATTGCCGACCACTTGTTGCAGAATAACGGCCATCTTTTCCTGATCGATCACATTCGAAGTGGCCTGCATATATGCCTTACTGTCGCGGAAATAAACAGACGCATATACGCCTTTAATGGCATCGGACAGCATACGGAGCATCTCATATTTATCATCCAGATAAGGAATCATATAGGTATTATAGATTCCTGCAAAAGGCTGATAGTGGGAGTCCTCAAGCAAGGAAGAAGAACGAATGGCGATAGGAGACTTCACCACATCGAAGAAAGTAAAGAAGTCTTCAACCAGACGGTCGGGCAACTTCGCTTTCAGGAAGTATTTCAGAATCGTATCGTCATCAGCATCGGAAAGGGCAATCTGATACAGATTATTGCTATCCATAAACTCGTCGAATACATCGGTACAAAGCACCACTGTTTTCGGGATAGCCACACGGGCATTCTCAAATTCTTCAAATTCCGGATGACGCTTCACCATATTGTCAATAAACGCCAGTCCACGCCCCTTTCCTCCCAACGAACCGTCTCCGATACGGGCAAAGTTTGAATAACGGTCGAAGCGGTCGCGTTTGAATACAGCTACCACTCCCTGATTTTTCATTTTTCGGTATTTAACAATAGCCTCAAAGATGATTTTACGATGCGCATCCACATCTTGCAGACTATGCCAGGTGATGGGACGAAGGAATTCCGCAACCGGAAACATAGCACGTGAATACAGCCAACGTGAAACATGATTGCGACTGATGTGATAAAGGAACGATTCGGCAGGAACGGCAAAAAGAATATTCTGCAACTCTTTCAGGTTCCGAACCCGGGCTATCTCGACACCCGTCTCAGGATTACGGAACACGAAGTCGCCAAAACCGAAATTATCGGAAACAATCCGGCGAAGATCGACATCCATTTTCTTGGAATTCTTATCAATGAACGTAGCTCCATACTTAGCCGCATAGGCAGCGTTCTCTGTCTCGGACGACTGGATGATCAAGGGTACGAACGGATCTTTCTTCCTGACTTCCGCACAAAGCTTGATTCCTGCCATGCCGTCCTTCTCTCCTTTCTCCACACGGGGAAAGCGGACATCGGTGATGACTCCCAGTATATTATTGGTATACTTATCGTATATATCCATTGCCTCCTCATAAGTACGGGCTAATACAATTTTGGGACGCCCGCGCATACGGAGTGTACGTTGATGGGCATTCAAAGCCTCGGTAGAGAACTCCTGACTCTGCTTCAACACAAATTTATAAAGATTGGGAAGCACGGATGAATAGAAACGGATACTGTCTTCTACCAGCAGAATCAACTGCACGCCCACCTCTTTCACGTCATGCTCCAGGTTCATCTTGTCTTCGATCAGCTTGATGATGGACACCAGCAAATCAGTATTTCCCAACCAACAAAACACGTAGTCGAATGCACTCAGATCCTCGTTCGCTATCCGTTTGGTAATGCCGTGACTGAACGGTGTCAGGATAACGATCGGTATCTGTTCGTACTTCTCCTTGATATGACGTCCGATATCAAAACTATCGTTGTCTCCCGTACCCGGCATGCAAATCACCAAATCAAACGATACACTCCCAAGCTGTCTCAACGCCTCTTCCTCGGTAGAAACTTGCGAAAAACGAGGGGGATAACGGAGCGAAAGCGAGGTGTATTCATTGAAAATCTTTTCATCGATACGTCCGTCATCCTCCAGCATAAAAGCATCGTAAGGATTGGCTATCAATAAAACATTAAAGATTCGCCTTGTCATCAGATTGGCAAACTGAGTATCTTTAAAATAGAGCTGGTTTAATTTAAATTTGCTGAGCATGGGTTTCCCGTAGTTTTAAAATTCAACAGACAAAAGTCGCTGTTTTTATTGGGAAAAGCAAGAAAAAGCAATTCACTTTATTGCCAACTTCCAATATAGGCACAGATTATCTTCCCATTTCCGATTTGAAAACAAACCGAAACATCAAAGTCGAGAAATCCGAAAACAGAAAATGACCGAACTATTTGTTTTGTAATAAACACTCTGTATATTTGTGAATTTACTAACCGTAACCAATTGAAAAACATGAAAGCAATATCCTTATTAATTATAATAGGTATAGCAGCCACATCATGCATACGCCCCCGAAAACCGGTTTACCCTGCAACAAAAAAGGTAGACAGCATAGACATATATTTCGACACAAAAATTCCCGATCCGTATCGTTGGTTAGAGAATGACACTTCCGACGCAACCGCCGCATGGATAGAAGCACAAAACAAAGTCACTGCCAAGTACCTGGAAGCCATCCCTTTCCATCGGAAATTATTAAAACGAATAACCACCCTGTCTGACTATGAAAGAATTGGATTACCGGTCAAGAAAGGAAATAAGTACTATTTCACTAAAAACAATGGGTTACAAAATCAAAACGTGATGTATATACAAGACTCTTTGAGCAATAATCCACGCATTTTTTTAAACCCTAACCGATGGTCTGACGACGGTACTGTATCACTCAGTAGAATATCATTCTCCAAGAACGGTAAATATGCTGCCTGTGGCATCTCACGCAACGGTTCCGATTGGCAAGATCTATATATCATGGACACCACAACCGGGAAATTTCTGGACGATCACATTCAATGGGTAAAGTTTCAGGAAGTGGCTTGGGATGAAAAAGGCTTTTATTATAGCGCTTATGACGCTCCACCAAAAGATAAAGAGTTATCAAGCGTAAACGGAAACTCCATGATTTATTATCATAAACTAAAGACACCACAAGCAAAAGACAAACCGATCTATCAAAACCCATATTATCCGGAGTGCAATCATTCCGGACACACAAGTGATGACGGACGTTTTCTTTTCATAAACAACGGCCTTTTAATGAAAGATCTCACCCAAACAGACGCACCTCTGGTACAACTGGCCAATGCGGGCTATCGATATAGCCCAATAGGCATCATTGATAATAAAATTTATATTTTTACCAACTACAAAGCTCCGAAAAGACGTATCATGGTGGCTGATATCAACAGTCCCACGTTGAAAAACTGGAAAGAACTGATTCCAGAATCCGATGCCGTATTATCCAAAGCAGAAATAATTGGTGGAAAATTGTTTCTCACCTATAATAAAGATGCTTCAGACCGGGCCTATGTCTACAATTTAAATGGGAAACAACTACAAGAGATCAAGCTTCCTTCACTGGGTACCGTCTTCTTTTGCGGAGAAAAAGAGGATAAAAAATGTTTTTTCCTCTTCACTTCTTTCACCACCCCGAACACAATTTACCAATATGACATTGATAAAAAAGAGTATACACTATATTATGCTCCGAAAATAAAGTTTAATGCAAACGACTTTGTGACGGAACAAATATTCTTCACCAGTAAAGACAGTGTGCAAATCCCAATGTTTCTGACTTATAAGAAAGGATTAAAGAAAGATGGAAACAATCCTGTACTTCTTTATGGTTATGGTGGCTTTGGCCTCACCCTCACTCCTTCCTTCGCCATCGAACGTATCCCGTTCCTCGAGAACGGAGGTATCTATATACAGGTCAATTTACGAGGCGGTAACGAATATGGTGATTCATGGCACAAGGCGGGAGTCAAAATGCAAAAACAGAATGTTTTCGACGACTTTATCAGTGCCGCCGAATATCTCATTAAAGAAAAATACACTAATCCGAACAAAATAGCCATTACCGGTGCATCGAACGGAGGATTACTCGTGGGTGCCTGCATGACACAACGGCCTGAGCTATTCCGCGTAGCCGTATCTCAGGTGGGTGTGATGGATATGCTCCGTTATCATAAATTCACCATAGGCGCATCATGGAGCACAGACTATGGCACAAGTAGCGACAGTAAAGAAATGTTTGATTACTTATTGAGCTATTCTCCGCTGCACAATCTGAAGTCGGGCACAAGATATCCTGCAACATTAATCACCACAGCCGATCACGACGATCGTGTTGTCCCTGCACACTCGTTCAAGTTTGCCGCAACTTTACAAGCAGAAAATGATGGGACCAATCCTACTCTCATACGTATCGATCACAAGGCCGGACACGGCTTCAACAAAGCCACAACAAAGTTATTAAAAGAGCAAGCAGACGTTTATGCATTTATCATGTATAATCTGGGAATGAAAATGAAAAACTGACATCTATTTCCCAATGCTCTTTCTATCATTTTATCATTATTTAATCAAAATATTCCATACAATCAAATAACATTAGAAAAGTTTTCCTATATTTGCGATACGATAAAGTGACATTTTATCAGAATCAACCTATTAAAACATACTATTATGAACATCGAAAAAATCATGTCCTCTTTAGAGGCTAAACATCCCGGCGAATCAGAATATCTTCAAGCTGTAAAAGAAGTGCTTCTCTCTATCGAAGATATATACAATCAGCACCCTGAGTTTGAAAAAGCCAAAATCATCGAAAGACTGGTAGAGCCGGACCGTATCTTTACGTTCCGCGTGACATGGGTAGATGATAAAGGTGAAGTACAAACCAACCTGGGATATCGTGTTCAGTTCAACAACGCTATCGGCCCGTATAAAGGCGGTATCCGTTTCCACGCTTCTGTCAACCTGTCTATCCTGAAATTCCTCGGATTTGAACAGACCTTTAAGAATGCCTTGACTACTCTGCCGATGGGTGGTGGTAAGGGCGGCTCCGACTTCTCTCCACGTGGCAAGAGTGATGCTGAAATCATGCGTTTCTGCCAGGCATTTATGCTTGAGTTGTGGCGCCATCTGGGCCCGGACATGGACGTACCGGCCGGTGACATCGGTGTAGGAGGACGTGAAGTAGGCTACATGTTCGGTATGTATAAGAAACTAACCCGTGAATTTACAGGAACCTTCACCGGCAAAGGACTTGAGTTTGGCGGTTCACTGATCCGTCCGGAAGCTACCGGATTCGGAGGTTTGTACTTCGTCAACCAAATGTTGCAGACCAAAGGTATCGATATAAAAGGCAAGACTGTAGCTATCTCCGGATTCGGAAATGTTGCCTGGGGAGCTGCTACCAAAGCTACCGAGTTGGGAGCAAAGGTTGTTACAATCTCCGGCCCGGATGGTTACATCTATGATCCGAACGGCATCAGTGGGGAAAAGATCGATTATATGCTTGAACTCCGTGCTTCGGGCAACGATATTGTGGCTCCGTATGCAGACGAATTCCCTGGATCTACTTTCGTAGCCGGTAAACGTCCTTGGGAAGTGAAAGCCGATATAGCCCTTCCTTGTGCCACTCAAAACGAATTAAACGGCGAAGATGCCAAAAATCTTATTAATAACAATGTTCTTTGTGTCGGAGAGATCTCCAACATGGGTTGTACACCCGAAGCCATCGATCTTTTCATCGAACACAAAACGATGTATGCACCGGGTAAAGCAGTCAATGCAGGTGGTGTAGCAACGTCCGGGCTGGAGATGTCACAAAATGCCATGCACTTGAGCTGGAGTGCAGCAGAAGTAGACGAGAAACTCCATACCATCATGCATGGTATCCATGCACAGTGTGTGAAGTATGGTACAGAACCTGACGGATATATCAATTATGTGAAAGGTGCCAACATTGCAGGCTTCATGAAAGTGGCTCATGCCATGATGGGACAAGGAATCATCTAAAAAGCTTTGTTTAGTTGTATTTGTGAATTGCGTTACTCATTTCCTGAGACAGGATGTGGGTAACGCTACTTTTTTCTGAAAAGGTTTCATTTTCAACTAAAATAGCCTAACTTTGCATTTCGAAACCAAATAATTGTTACGAAATGTTACAACCCGAATTAAAGATGCGCCGCGATAAAATTCGCGTGCTGATGGCTCAACAAAACATTGATGCCGCTCTCATCACTTGTAATGTAAACTTGCTCTATACGTATGGCCGTGTTGTCAGCGGATACCTCTACTTACCTCTCCACTCACCAGCCTTGTTATTCATCAAACGCCCCAACAATATTACCGGCGAACACGTCTTCCCTATCCGAAAACCGGAACAGATTCTTGATCTGATTAAAGAAAGCGGATTGCCTGCCCCTCAGAAACTGATGCTGGAAGGCGACGAACTGTCATATACAGAGTACAATCGCCTTGCCGCTGTTTTCCCAGAGTCGGAAATTGTAAACGGAACTCCCTTAATCCGCGAAGCGCGTAGCATCAAGACTCCTGTAGAAGTGGAATTATTCCGCCGTTCGGGTGTAGCTCACGCCAAAGCTTACGAACAGATTCCTTCTGTTTACCGTCCGGGAATGACCGATCTGGAATTTTCAATCGAAATAGAAAGGTTGATGCGTCTGCAAGGTAACCTGGGAATCTTTCGTGTGTTCGGTCAGAGCATGGAAATCTTTATGGGCAGTGTACTGACCGGAGACAATGCCGCTTTCCCTTCTCCATACGATTTCGCCTTAGGAGGTGAAGGACTGGATCCGGCTCTCCCGGGAGGGCTCAACAGAAGCCTGCTAAAAGAAGGTCAAAGTGTGATGGTAGACCTCGGAGGAAACTTTAACGGATATATGGGCGATATGAGCCGCGTATTCTCCATTGGTAAGTTGAGTGATGAAGCGTATACAGCCCATCAGGTCTGTCTCGACATACAGGACGCCGTATCATCTATGGCCCAGCCCGGAGTTGTATGCGAGGATTTATATAATACAGCCATCGATATAGTGACCAAAGCCGGTTTTGCCGACAAGTTCATGGGTATCGGCCAGCAAGCAAAATTCATAGGTCATGGTATCGGTCTGGAAATTAATGAAGCTCCGGTGCTTGCCCCCCGTATGAAACAAGAACTGGAACCGGGAATGGTCTTCGCTCTCGAACCTAAGATTGTAATTCCGGGTGTAGGTCCCGTAGGTATCGAAAACTCGTGGACAGTAACACAAGAGGGAGTAGAGAAACTTACTATCTGTAACGAAGAGATTATTGAGTTGCAATAAAAACAAATCCCAATAGATACCAAAAAGACGACTGTTGTGCTTTCCACACCACAGCCGTCTTTTTCATATCACTATTAACTTTACTAAGGAATTTCTGTTACCGGAGTCTCCAACTTAATGTTTTCCCATCCCACCCATGTAGGAGAAACCATACATTGCGGCTCCTGAATTTTATCGATCAAGGCAGTAGCACGTTTCACTGCAACACTGGTTCTTTCGAACAGCTCTTTCATGGAAAGGTTACCTTTAGCGTCACGGATCGTCTTTATCAGGAAATACGTATAATATCCCTGCTTCTTTTCATGGTAAACACTTGAAGTCTGATCGCCACTGCTGGACGAAAAACTCAATGTGTTTCCTTGCGGCAATCCCACTTTCGGAACAACACGCACGCCCTTCTGTGCCAATAGCGGAGCAGCACTCTTATAACCACCGCTAA
>ERZ791659.1204-NODE-1204-length-14597-cov-3.04435_pt1 | contig 14597 bp, 8 predicted proteins | sample MGYA00510053_ERZ791659 | MGnify/ENA primary metagenome ERZ791659 (study PRJEB30046, sample SAMN00715192) | human gut metagenome | study: EMG produced TPA metagenomics assembly of the A metagenome-wide association study of gut microbiota in type 2... | reverse complement strand
GGGGGCGGAATCGGGGGCGGTGCGCAAAGCGCACTTGCAACTGCCGGCATAAAGCTGTATGGTGGAGTGTTCGGTGCGGCAGATGAAGCGGTAGAAGCTTATCTTGCAGGAAAATTAGATTACAATCCCGATGTGAGATGTTCTCATCATGAGCATGAGCATTCCTGCGCGGAACATAAGTGTGGTGAAGACAAGCATGGATGTGCCGGCAATGAAATGTTATCATAAAAACACGGGACGGGAGAAATTATGATAAACAGAGAAGATATGCTGGAACTGACACGCAGAATGACGCCCAGCCGTACTTCCTTTACGCGTGTGGCAGGCGGATACATGGAGCCGGACGGAGAGATCGATGAGAGCTTTAATGTGAATTTTCTCAATTTGTCCGCGGCGGAAAAGGAGAAAAATCTGGCGATTGCCAAGGCGGTTCCGTTTGCGGCAACCAATGTAAACCTGCGCAGTTACGCGTTCGGCGACGGCGCAGAGCAGAGAAAAATGCGCCAGCTGTTGTACGGAATGCGCGAGTGCGGACTGAAAAATGATGCGCTGCTGTATACGTTCTACGAGCTTGTGGGTGCACGGTACCGTAGCAGAGAGCCGTATGCGGTTCTGATTTTTCACGACCGCTATGATGTGCCGGTGAAGGCATCAGACAAGGAGCGGCAGGGGGAATCGGAGGAGGTATATGAATATCTGATCGGTGTAGTCGCTCCGCTGGTGGGAGAGTACGAGCCGGGGCGGCCGGTCTGCGGTTTTTTATACCCGGCATTTGCCGACAGGAGCACCGATGACGCGCATATTGCGATCTTTCAGGCGGATCCGGAACACAAAATCCCGGTGTTTGAAGAACTGTTTCTTACACGGTAGCAGAGGAAGATTGTGCCGGAAAAGGTACAAAAATGACGGGATTTGCGACAGCAGAAACCGCGCAGGAATATTGGAAGGAATATAGAAAACATCCCGTTTCGGGATGTTTTTTTTGTGAGTTTGAGCAGTTCTATTTTAACACATCAAAGCATTCCTCGGAATTATTGGATACGACAGAACACGCTTTTGCCGCATTTCTGGGAAAATGTAAAGAAAATTTTTCCAGAATTTTGTGAATGGAAAATTTGACTTTTGGGAAGAATCTAGTATGATGAAACAACGAGTGCGAGAGCAGCTCACAGAGTATCATTCTTGAGGAAAGGAGCAAAATGAACAGAAAAATATTGGACGTGACAATGCTGTGCACTTTATGCATTTGTCTCATGGTTGCGGCCAACATTGAGGAGAAGAACACGATACAGGAGAGCAGAGAAGAGATCAGCAGCGCGTATGTAATTTCTGCGGCAGACGGAACAGAGGTTCCGGTTGCGGGTGTGTGCCGTGTTTTATCCGGATATTCATTTACGACAGAATCAGATGAAGCGACAGGAATCACAAAGAACCCCAGAATAATGGTAGCAAGCACGGCGCCGTCCGATGCGGCAGAAGAAGTACAGGCACCCACGGAGGACGCAGAGACACTGGAAGCCAAAGTACAGGCAGCATCGGGGGAAGCAGAGGCACCGGAGGCGGCAGAGAGCAAGCCTGCGACGGTAGAGACGACGACCGGTGCAGAGAACCGCTGGAATATCACATTGACGCAGGAGGAGATAGATTTGTTGGCAAAAATCGTCTGGCTGGAATCGCAGGGCGAGCCGACAGAAGGGCAGGAAGCCGTGGTCGAGGTAGTTTTTAACCGGATGGCTTCCGAAAAATATCCAGATACCTTGTATGACGTGCTCAGTCAGGGAACCCCGACGCAGTTCTGTTCCTGGAAGAACAGAGAGCGGGCGAACCCCACGGAGAAGGAATACACTTCGATTCATGAGGTATTGAATGGAAATACACATATATTAAGAAATGATACGTTATATTTTTCTACGGAACCGTTGACGCCGAGACTGGACCGAAAGATCGGCGGACACAGCTTTTGTTATTAGTAAGGAAGTTTGGGTTAAACCGGAAGGAAAATACGAAGGGAACCCGCAGGGACGAAAGAACCTGCGGGTTCCTTTTGCGTTGTGGGACAAAGCGGCAGACCGGACAGAAGAAAGCGAAAAATGGAAAGAGTTCCCTGTAGATTCCATGAGGTTCCTTTGTTACAATACGGTTGTCACGGAAATGAAATATTTTTGTAACAAATAAGTAACAATATGGAAGCATATGGAATAAATCTGGAGGATTCTACATAATGAAGAAAAGAATGACAATACTGGCGCTTCTGCTGGCGGGAACCGTCACACTGGGAAGCTATGGAATGGTGCAGGCAGGACAGGAAAAACGGGAGGTGCCGGTGGCGGGCGTGACACAGACGCTGGCACAGGTGCTTAAGGAAGCCCAAGGAGTGCAGGCGCAGACGGTGGATGCCGTGGAGGAACTGCAAAGTAACACGGCTGTGGCGCGGATGATGGAACCGGAGATGGTGGCAGAGGAAGCGTGGGAGACGGCGGAGTTTGCGGAAAATGAACTTCCGCAGACCGCGTCGGAGTTTGCGGATATTGCAGTGGCGCAGGTGAACCACTATGTCAACGTGCGGCAGGAACCGGATACGGAGAGTGAAATCCTTGGAAAACTTTACGACAAATCCGCAGCCACTGTGCTGGAGACGACGGAGGACGGGTGGTACCGGATTATGTCCGGAAGTGTGAACGGATATGTCAAGGCGGAATATGTGGTTGTGGGGGATGAGGAGCTTGCCAGAAGTGTGGGAACGCGCCTGGCGACCGTCACAACGACGACCCTGTTCGTGCGGACGGAGCCGACAACCGAGGCGAAGGTGCTTACCATGCTGCCGGACGGCGATGACGTTGTGGTAACCGACGAGTCGACGGAAGGCTGGGCGAAGGTGTCCACCGCGGATGGTGACGGTTATGTGGCACTGGATTATGTGACGCTGTCCACAGAGTACATTCATGCAGAGTCAAAAGCGGAGGAAGAGGCGCGGCTTGCCAGAGAGGAAGCAGAACGGCAGGCGGCAGCCCGTGCGGCGGAGGAAGCGCGCAAAGCCAGAGAGGTGGAGGCGGCACGTGCGGCAGCAGAACAGGAAGCAGCCCGCAAAGCGGCAGAAAAACAGGAGGTGAAAAAATCCGGCGCGGGAAGCAGTTCCGGAGGCAGCGCGGGAAGCGGTTCCGGAAGCAGTGCTGGGCAAAGTGCGCAGACGGCTTCCTCCAACGGTCAGGCGGTGGTCGATTACGCGAGACAGTTTCTGGGAAACCCTTATGTATACGGCGGCAACAGCCTGACAAACGGAACCGACTGCTCCGGATTTGTCAAGGGCGTGTATGCGGCATTTGGAATCAATCTGCCGCGCACATCGTCGGAACAGCGGAGTGTGGGATATGCCGTCAGCCTGTCGGAAATCCAGCCGGGCGACATTGTCTGCTATAGCGGCCACGTCGGCATCTATGCGGGCAACAACACACTGATTCATGCGAGCAATGAAAAGACAGGCATTACGCTGACTTCTCCGGTAACCTACCGCAGCGTGCTGGCGGTGCGGAGAATTTTCTAATCCATCCGGGAGGGCTGCTGTCTCTTAAATATTCCGGTTCCTTGAAATATGACTGGCGGAGAGAACTCCGAAGTGGTATATATAAGAAAAGGGAGGAAGAGAAGGATGCGGATTGGTGGAATAGAAGCGGGCGGCACCAAGATGGTGTGCGCGATCGGGGAAGTGCAGACAGACAAAGGACAGCCGGGAGAAAGTCAGGTCACAATCACAGAGCGTGTGACGATTCCCACAGAGAAGCCCAAGATTACCCTGCCGCGCATGGCTGCGTTTTTTGAGGGAAAAGGAATCTCGTCACTCGGAATCGGGTGTTTCGGACCGGTGGATCTGCACCGTGCGTCCCCGACCTATGGATATATCACCAGCACGCCGAAGCTGGAATGGCAGAACGTCGATATGGTGGGAATTTTTTCACGGGCGCTCGGCGTCCCGGTCGGATTTGATACGGACGTGAATGCGGCGGTGCTTGGCGAAGTTACCTGGGGAGCCGCAAAAGACTGCGACACGGCAATCTATATTACCGTCGGCACCGGCGTTGGCGTGGGCGTCTACTGTAACGGGGCGCTCATGCACGGGCTGGTGCACCCGGAGGCAGGACATCTTCTTCTGCAGCGTCACCCGAAAGACACCTACGCCGGAAAATGCCCGTACCATGCCAACTGTCTGGAAGGGCTTGCAAGCGGTCCGGCGGTGGAGGCGCGTTGGGGCAGACCGGCAAAGGAACTGGCGGACCGGGAGGATGTCTGGGAGATGGAGGCGTTCTATCTCGCGGAGGCGGTTGCAAATTATGTTCTGACGTATTCTCCGCAGAAGATTGTGCTGTGGGGCGGAATTATGCACCAGAGCCAGCTCTTTTCGATGGTGCGCGCAAAAGTGCAGGAACTGCTGGGCGGGTATATTTCCAATGATAAAATCTTAAAGGAGATCGATACCTACCTCGTGCCGCCGGCACTTGGAGAAAATCCGGGTATTATGGGAGCGTTTGCGCTCGGTATGCGGGAGGCAGAGTACCGGAAGCCTAAGGAAGCGTAGGGGCGCCGGAGAACAGGATCGCGGAATCGGCGGGAGTGAAAACAGAATTTAGAAGAACAGAGACGGGGGGCGCTATGCCGGAGATTTTCCTGGCACAGCGCTCCCGTGTGATTTTGTAAAAAAGACCGGGTCTTAGTTATCGCCCTCGTCATCTGATGACATGGAGTATACCTGACGTTTTCTTGCCATCTCATCATTCTCAAGATATTCGTCGTAGGTGAATACCTTGTCGACAAAGGTGCCGTCCGGCAGGAACTCGATGATACGGTTCGCTGTAGTCTGGACAACCTGATGGTCACGGGAGGCAAAAAGAATAACGCCCGGGAACTTGATGAGTCCGTTGTTTAATGCGGTGATGGACTCCATATCCAGATGGTCGGTCGGCTCGTCTAAGATCAGCACGTTGCTTCCCATAATCATCATGCGGGAGAGCAGGACACGTACTTTTTCTCCACCGGAGAGAACACGCATCTTCTTGGTACCGTCATCTCCGGCGAACAGCATACGTCCGAGGAAACCGCGGACATAGGTCGCATCCTTGATCTCGGAGAACTGTGTCAGCCAGTCAACGATCAGAAGATCGGTATCAAAGATCTCGGTGTTATCCTTCGGGAAGTAGGACTGGCTGGTCGTCACACCCCACTTGTAGGTGCCGGAATCCGGCTCCATCTCACCGGCAAGAATCTTAAAGAGCGTTGTCTTTGCCAGCTCGTTGCTTCCGACAAACGCGATCTTGTCGTCGTGTCCGACGATAAAGGAGACATTGTCGAGCACCTTGACGCCGTCGATGGTCTTGGTAATGCCTTCGACGGTCAGAACTTCATTGCCGATCTCACGGTTCGGACGGAAGTCGATATACGGGTATTTACGGCTGGACGGACGGATCTCGTCGAGCTGAATCTTTTCCAGGGCACGCTTTCTGGAAGTCGCCTGTTTGGATTTGGAAGCATTCGCGGAGAAACGGGAGATGAATTCCTGCAGCTCCTTGATCTTCTCCTCTTTTTTCTTGTTGGCTTCCTTCATCTGCTTTACGAGAAGCTGGCTGGACTCATACCAGAAATCATAGTTGCCGGCGTAGAGCTGGATCTTTCCGTAGTCGATATCTGCAATGTTTGTGCAGACTTTGTTTAAGAAGTAGCGGTCGTGGGAAACAACGATGACCGTGTTCTCAAAGTTGATTAAGAATTCTTCTAACCAGCTGATCGCATCGAGATCCAGATGGTTGGTCGGCTCATCCAAAAGAAGAATGTCCGGGTTGCCGAAGAGCGCCTGTGCAAGGAGAACCTTGACCTTTAAGGCACTTGGCATATCCGCCATGAGTGTGTAGTGATCCTCCGTCGGGATGCCAAGACCATTTAACATGGTGGCTGCATCGGACTCGGCATTCCAGCCGTCCATATCTGCGAATTCTGCTTCAAGTTCACTGGCGCGGATACCGTCCTCGTCCGTGAAATCCTCTTTCATGTAGATCGCGTCTTTTTCTTTCATGATATCGTAGAGACGCTTGTTGCCCATGATAACGGTATCGAGTACCGTGTACTCGTCATATTTAAAATGATCCTGCTGCAAAAAGGAAAGACGCTGGCCCGGCGTGATGATGACTTCGCCGCTTGTCGGTTCAAGCTGTCCGGACAGAATCTTGAGGAACGTAGATTTTCCGGCGCCGTTTGCACCGATCAGACCGTAGCAGCAGCCCTCTGTGAATTTGATGTTGACATCTTCAAAGAGAGCTTTTTTTCCGATTCGTAAAGTGATGTTGCTTGTACTGATCATATTTATGTTCTCCTAACTTTTCTTGTAAATCACCTGCTTTTATTGCACCAATTCGTATCATACTAAAAAATACGGAGAAATGCAACCGGAACTTCTTATTAAAAAGGGCTTTCACGCTGTGACAAATTGTTTGGATTTCGTTAAAAATTTGATATAATGTACGGGAAGGCAATCGGAGTTATCTTAAGTATGACAGAGGAAATTGCATTTCAGGAGATTGATTTTATGGAGTATGGGGATACGCAAATAAATACAATAGACATGGAGCGGGGGCAGAGAAAAGATCTGATCGGCAAGATGCCGGTCGGAATAGCGGTAGTCCGCGGCGGGAATGAGCTGTATATTGAGATGGTGAACCGGGAATTTTTGCATGCAGAGGGGTATGACAGGGAGGAACTGACCGGAAATACGCCGTTTGTGGAGTATCTGTACCGGGACGATACCGGTGTGTTCGAGGACGCCATCGAAGTGTGCCGGGAACTAAGAACCACGGAGGAGATTGAACTGCGCATCCGCACGAAGAGCGGCGGCGTCTGCTGGGAACTGATGCGGTGCAGACTGTATTATTACCGGGACGCGGTACCTTACTATATCCTGGTAAGCTGGAACATAGACAAGCGGAAGAATCTGGAGGAAGAACTGCGCCTGATGGAGGAGCAGTACAGCATGTTAGAAGAGGTCACCGATGAATTCCCGCTAGAGTACGACGTTGCACAGCGGCGTTTCAGGGTGCCGCGCAAATATCGCGGGAACGGGCAGCCGGGAACGGCAGGGCGCAGATATATGGATTATGAGGAGATGCTCGCGGATATCTGCGAGGAGGATCGTGCCACGTATGCCAGGGTGCTGGAGGCAGCCAGCAGGGATGTGCGGACAGGAAGTATTGATTACCGGATGAATGTGGCGGCTGCCGGGGAGGAACCTGTATATGTGTGGTACCGGACGATTTACCGGAGCATTGTCGGGGACAACGGACAGATTATCCGCATCATCGGACGCAGCTACGATGTCAGCTCCGACCGCAGGATTCAGGAGGAACTGTCGGAGGAGGCGAAGCGCGACCCGCTGACAAGGCTTTATAATAAGGTGGCGGCATCCGGAGAGGTAGAACGGATTTTAAAAAGTGAGCCGGAAAAACAGCATGTGCTGTTCCTGATCGATATTGATAATTTTAAGCGGATCAACGATACATTCGGGCATACCGTCGGAGATACGGTAATTACTGATATTGCCGGTGTGATGCAAAGCCGGTTTCAGGAGACAGATGTCACCGCAAGAGTCGGAGGAGATGAATTTCTGGCGCTGATGCGGGATGCGACGCCGGAGGAGGCAAAAGCGCGCGCCGCGGCGCTGGGACGGGAAGCAAGAAAAAAGCTGATCGGCGATGACGCCATCGTTGAGGTGACGCTCAGTATAGGCATGGCGGTATACGGTGAGGATGGAAGAGACTATGAGACCCTGTTTGCGATGGCTGACCGGGCGATGTATGCCACAAAGCGGGAGGGTAAGGACCACTATTCGTTTGCGGGCAAAAAACAGCAAGAGGGAGCAGAGCGGGAGCGCAGGCGCGACAGGATTGAATATGCTCCGGAAAGCGGGCAGAAGGTGGATAAAGAGTTCCTGAATTTTGCGTTCAGCCTTCTCTCGCATGCGAAAGATATCAACGGATCATTAAACGTATTGATCGAACAGATTGGGAAAAAATACGGGCTGGGCTTTGCCATGGTGTTTGAGTACCGGGAAGAACAGCAGGAAATGGTGCTGATGAATTACTGGAATCGGGATGGCAGCCGGGTGGAACAACAGGTTTTCCCACAATCGGTTACAGTGTTCCGGGAGGCGGAAATCGGGCGTTTTGTCTCGACGCCAACGGAAGATATATTAACGGAGGTTCCCCAGTTGGGGGCGGAGAAATATCATGGAACTTCCATCAAAAACTGTGGAAATGTAAAATTTGAATTTTCCGGTAACAGAAGTGGCTGCCTGTGTGTGGGAAGCAGCAGTGCAGAGGGATTTTCCAAAGAGGAAGCAGGGATGCTCAGTGAACTCGCGCGGGTGGTTGCTGTATTTGTCTCCCTTCGCAGCAGGCAGAGCGATGACCAGGCAGAGATACGGCATCTGCAGAATCAGGATATGCTGACGGAACTGTATAATCTGGACACATTCCGCAGGCTGATCCGGAAAAAATTAAAGAGCGGTGGGCTTGCGCAGGATGAGAACATGGTGTACGCGCTGGTAAATCTGGACGTGAACAACTTTGCCTATGTAAATGAAAATTATGGACAGGAGGCCGGCGACAGTATTCTGCAGGAGCTTGCAGCGTTAATCCGCAGCGAGTCCCATGTCGTGGAGGCCTGTAGAATGTATTCGGATTATTTCATTGAGCTGGTCAGAGGAACGGACAAAAAGAACATTCTGGGGCTTGTGGAGAGAGAGGATCAGATGTTTGGCGAACAGTTAAAGATCCGCTATCCGGCGGGAGCCATGCAGCTTTCGGCTGGAATCTGCTTTATCGATGACGGGGAAGAGACGTTTGAGAAGATACTGGAGGGAGCCAATCTGGCACGAAAGCTTGCCAAGGAGCAGAATGCGGGAGCGGTCGTTTACCGGGATGACATGAGGAAAAAACGTGATGAGGGAATCCGGATTACCGGAAGATTTTACGCGGCACTGCAGCGGGGCGAGTTCGAGGTATATTTACAGCCGAAGTTCCTGCTCCGCGAGGAGCGGGTCTACGGCGCCGAGGCGCTTGCACGCTGGCGTCTGGAATCCGGCGAGATTCTGTCTCCCGCACGGTTTATCCCTGCCCTGGAAAATATAGGATATATTGTAGATCTGGATTTTTATATTCTGGAACAGCTGCTTCGGGCGATGCGCCGCTGGAGGGATTCCGGAAGAGAACTGTTTACGATCTCCACCAATTTTTCCAGGAGAAATTTTGAGAACGGCGGCGACGATTTTATCGAACGCCTGCAGAATACCCTGCAGCGGTACGGGATTGATCCGTGCTACATAGAGATCGAGGTGACGGAGAGTGTGATTGTGGAGAAGTTAGACAGCTTAAAGGCGTGTCTTACCAGACTTGGCAAACTCGGCTACCGCATCGCCATCGATGATTTTGGAACCGGCTACTCGTCGCTGAGCGTGCTGTTGGAAATCCCGGCGAATGTAGTGAAGATCGACAAGAGCTTTACCGACAAAATCCACCAGAACGGACAGAGTGCTTTTGTCTATCAGATGGGGCAGTTCATCCAGTCGGCAAAGGAGGAGGTGATTTTTGAGGGAATTGAGGAGGAGCAGCAGCGGACGTTTTTGATGGAGTGCGGTTTTAACTACGGTCAGGGCTATTATTTTGACCGCCCGCTGCCCCTGGAGGAGTTTGAAAAAAAGTATATCTGACCGGGGACAAACAGAACATGACAAATGTAGATTGCACACGTTTTCGTACAGTCTGAAACCTTTACAATCGACAAATTAAATGCTAAAATTAGTCTTAAGTCGGAATATGACACTCTATTTTAATTTAAGGAGGAATAATAATGTCCAGAGCAAAACAGTCAATGGACGGTAATACAGCGGCAGCTCACGTAGCTTATGCGTTTACAGATGTTGCAGCTATTTACCCAATTACACCTTCCAGCCCGATGGCAGATACCGTAGATCAGTGGTCTGCAGCAGGACAGGAGAATATTTTTGGCAATCAGGTCAAAGTCGTAGAGATGGAGTCTGAGGCAGGTGCAGCAGGTGCCGTACACGGTTCCCTTGCAGCAGGTGCGCTGACCACAACCTTTACAGCATCTCAGGGTCTGTTACTTATGATCCCGAACATGTACAAAATCGCAGGCGAGCAGCTTCCTTGTGTATTCGACGTATCCGCGCGTACCGTAGCTACCCAGTCTTTAAATATTTTTGGTGATCACAGCGATGTTTACGCCTGTCGTCAGACCGGTTTCGCTATGCTGTGCGAGACCAACCCGCAGGAAGTTATGGACTTAAGCCCGGTAGCTCATCTTGCTACAATCGAGGGTAAGGTTCCGTTCATCAACTTCTTCGACGGATTCCGTACTTCCCATGAGATCCAGAAGATCGAGAAGTGGGATTATGCAGATCTCAAAGAGATGTGCAACATGGATGCAGTTGCAGAGTTCCGTGCACATGCACTGAATCCGGAGCATCCGGCTATGCGTGGTTCCCACGAGAACGGAGATGTTTTCTTCCAGCATCGTGAGGCTTGCAACACAGCTTACAATGAACTCCCGGCAATCGTTGAGAAGTACATGAAGAAAGTCAACGAGAAGCTTGGCACAAACTATGATCTGTTCAACTACTACGGAGCACCGGACGCAGAGCGCGTTATCGTAGCTATGGGTTCCATCAACGACGTAGCTGAAGAGGTAATCGACTACTTAACCGCTAAGGGTGAGAAGGTCGGACTTGTAAAGGTTCGTCTGTATCGTCCGTGGGTATCAGAGGCATTTTTAAAGGCTCTTCCTAAGACAGCTAAGAAGGTTGCTGTTCTTGACAGAACAAAGGAGCCGGGCGCACTTGGTGATCCGTTATACCTTGATGTTGCAACCACACTCCGTGAGGCTGGTCTCGACACTGTTGTCCTGACAGGCGGACGTTACGGATTAGGTTCCAAGGATACACCTCCTTCAAGTGTATTCGCTGTATACAAAGAGCTGGAGAAAGATGCTCCGAAGGCTCGTTTCACAATCGGTATCGTAGATGATGTTACGAACTTAAGCTTACCAGAGGTTAAGCCGGCTCCGATCACATCTGCAGAAGGTACGGTAGAGTGCAAGTTCTGGGGTCTCGGCGGTGATGGTACTGTTGGTGCGAACAAGAACTCCACCAAGATCATCGGTGACCACACAGACAAGTACATCCAGGCATACTTCCAGTATGACTCCAAGAAGACCGGTGGTGTTACCATTTCCCACTTAAGATTCGGTGACAAGCCAATCAGAAGCCCGTACTACATCAACCAGGCAGACTTCGTTGCATGTCATAACCCGTCTTATGTAACCAAGGGATTCAAGATGGTTCAGGATGTTAAGCCGGGCGGAGTATTCATGATCAACTGCCAGTGGTCTGATGAAGAGTTAGCTCATCATCTGAATGCAGATGCGAAGAAGTACATCGCAGAGAACAACATTCAGTTATATACAATCAACGCAATCGACAAGGCAATCGAGATCGGTATGGGCAAGCGTACCAACACGATCTTACAGTCTGCATTCTTCAAACTTGCAAACGTTATGCCGATCGATCAGGCAGTAGAGTTCATGAAAGCTGCAGCTAAGAAGTCCTACGGTAAGAAGGGCGACGCAGTTGTAGAGATGAACTACAAGGCAATTGATGCCGGTGTAGACGCAGTACATAAGGTAGAGGTTCCGGCTTCCTGGAAGAATCCGGAGGCAGACGCAGCTCCTGCAGAGCTTAAGGGTCTTCCGAAGACTGTTAAGATGGTAAGAGACTTAATGGAGCCGATCTCCTTAATGGATGGCGATTCCCTTCCGGTATCCGCATTCAAGGAGAACCCGGACGGACAGTTCGAGCTTGGCGCTGCTGCATATGAGAAGCGTGGTACAGCCGTAACCGTTCCGACATGGAATGCTGAGAAGTGTATCCAGTGTAATCAGTGTGCATTTGTATGTTCTCATGCAACCATTCGTCCGTTCATGCTGAGCGAGGATGAGGTGAAGGCAGCTCCTTTCAACATCAAGCTTGCAGATACAAAGCCGAAGGCAAGCGAGTACAAGTACACCATGAGTGTATCTCCGTTAGACTGTATGGGATGCGGTGAGTGTATCACTGTCTGCCCAGTAGGCGCAATCGAGATGGTTCCGCAGGAGTCTCAGGCAGAAGAGCAGCCGGTATTCGATTACCTGGTAGCAAACGTAGGCAAGAAGCCTGGCATGCCGGCAGACAACACTGTAAAGGGATCCCAGTTCAACCAGCCGCTGCTTGAGTTCTCTGGTTCCTGTGCAGGATGTGCTGAGACATCTTACGCTCGTCTGATCACACAGCTGTTCGGTGAGCATATGTACATCAGTAACGCAACCGGATGTTCCTCTATCTGGGGTGGTCCGGCAGCTACATCACCATATACGGTAAACAAAGATTCCAAGAAGGGACCGGCATGGGCAAACTCCTTATTCGAGGATAACGCTGAGCATGGTCTTGGTATGGAAATCGGTCAGAAGGTACTTCGTGAGCAGGCAATCGCTTCTGCAGAGAAGTGCGCAACATCTGACAAGGCAAGCGCTGAGTTAAAGGCAGCATTTGACAAGTTCGTTGAGACAAAGAACGATACAAAGGCAAATACTCCTGCAGCAGCAGCTCTTGTAGCAGAGTTAGAGAAGGCAGCAGCAGCCGGATGCCCGGATGCAAAGGCTGCAGTTGAGAAGAAAGATTACCTCGCTAAGAAGTCCGTATGGATCTTCGGTGGTGACGGTTGGGCATACGATATCGGATTCGGCGGTCTGGATCACGTACTTGCTTCCGGTGAGAACGTAAACGTTATGGTATTCGATACCGAGATGTACTCCAATACAGGTGGTCAGGCTTCCAAGGCTTCCAACATCGGTGAGGTTTGCCAGTTCGCAGCTTCCGGTAAGGAAGTTGGCAAGAAGAGCCTTGCAGAGATCGCTATGAGCTACGGTTATGTATATGTAGCACAGATCGCTCTCGGTGCAAACATGGCTCAGGCTGTCAAGGTTATCGCTGAGGCTGAGGCTTACAACGGACCGTCTCTGATCATCGGTTACGCTCCATGTGAGCTGCACGGTGTAAAGGGTGGTATGAACCACTGCCAGGATGAGATGAAGAAAGCAGTAGCAGCAGGTTACTGGAACCTCTTCTCCTTCAATCCGCAGCTCAAGGCAGAGGGCAAGAATCCGTTCACTCTGACATCCAAGCCGGGCGACGGTTCTTATCAGGATTTCCTGAACAACGAGACACGTTACAGCCGTCTGACCAGAGCATTCCCGGAGAGAGCAGAAAGACTGTTCAAGGCTTCCGAGGAAGCTGCAAAGGCTCGTTACGAGCACTTACAGAGACTGGTAGAGCTGTACAAATAATCAGCCCGATCAGCAGATTGTGTAATGCATAGAAGGGTCGCAGTTCATGTTTCCATGGACTGCGATCCTTTTTGTGTTATACTTGCACGTTTGTAATTAGATATGTTAAAATAAGCCGAAGTATATTAGACAATAACGTATAGGACAGGAAGAGAAAATGATGCAGTTAAGCAGAGAGAAAAAACATTTTTTGCACCGCAAATACAGAGTGGCACTGGCATGTCTGATCGCAGTCAGCCTTATTGTCGGCTGCGGATATCATAAAAGCTATCATCTGGAGCGGAAATACGGCGACGTTTTGAAATCGTTTTTGCCGGACGGGTATGAGATCACAAGGACCGAGAAGGAAGATAAGGTAAACGGAGAACACTATTATACCAGCAATAATCAGCCTACCTTAGACGGATACGTATACGACACCTATGATTATTACAGCATTGATTACGGATATAACAATTCACATACATGGTATATCAGCACGTATCTGGTCGCAAACGGAACATACGAGGATGACGACTGGATGGCATCACAGGTATGGGGGCAGATTATCTATGAGATTGAGCGTCTGATACGCAGCACGACAACAACGTATAAGTATGAGGATGAAAACGGAGACTCCCAGAATTTTGGAGCAGTGTGCACACTGCATGGAATGGAACTCTACTGTGATATGGATGATTTGGAGATTTTGAACAACCCGACCGGGATCAATCTGGCTGAATTTACGTGGGATGATGTGAGAGGTCTCGGTAATCCGGAGATAAAACTTTATGCGACGTCTTCCCATAAGGATGCGCTTAGCGAAGAGGTACTTGGAGCAGTACAGGCGGCGATTGAGGCAGATGCGGGAGATGGAATTACAATCACAATCGAACCGGACAAATAAGGAAGAACACAGTTCCTGGTAAAGGAACTGTGTTCTTTCATTGTGCTTGCATGAAGATTGGAATATAATCAGGTTAGATCTGACAGAGGAAGTGCAGGAAAGATGAACAGAAAAAAGAAGCAGATTCATTTGTCAAAAGAGAATGAGAAAGTCTTTCGGGAGATTCTTACAGAGGTATGCAAAAATTCCAGGTTTCTCTCCTCCAGCCGGTTTGTGCAGCATGGTTCTACGAGCGTTTTCCGTCACAGTGTGGCGGTGGCGTATGTTAGCTTTTTTATTGTCA